>Ga0209382_10000010_pt1 | contig 242492 bp, 227 predicted proteins | sample SoiMetdeltSBSDD5_FD_187599 | JGI IMG/M metagenome (GOLD analysis project Ga0209382, IMG submission 187599) | Bulk soil microbial communities from a Populus tree surrounding site in Tennessee, USA - Soil MetaG P. deltoides SBSDD5 (SPAdes) (version 2) | ecosystem: Environmental > Terrestrial >...
TCGTCAACGAATAACTGTGCAGTTGGACGTGGTGCCGCTCGGGCTGGCCGCAAGAACAGCGGTCCGACCGCGTCCAATTCGCACCGGAAAGTAATTAGCGCCGAGCACGAACGGGATGCCCTCATGTACGACCAGGAGGCACCAAGAACTCACTACGAACTACAAAGGATTCCCGGCGCGCTGAAGAGTATCGCCGACGAATTAAATAGAATCGGCCGGAGCACGGGCGGTCACGCTCAGTAGGAGAACTCCTGCCCAGGGGATCTTCCATCCACGCCGTCCCAGCCTTCGCGTCCTCATCGAGTTCACGGCGTTGGATCGTGGATGGAAAGTCGCCGTGTACGCATCGGTGAGCACCCAGCGTGCTGTGCGTAAAGGCCGCGACGTTACCGCGACCACGGCGCAGATCGAGCTGGCATTCGAGCCCCGCACGGTGACGCTGACGCTCCTGGTGCCGGCGCCCTGAGGGGCGGCACCCCCGGTGCTACGCGACGAAGGTCAACGCCGACGCAGAGATGCGAAGTGTATTAGCCTTCGAGTCACCCCGGGGGCACCACATTCGCTACAGCAACGATGCCCTCCAGCAGACGCCCATACGTTGCGCGGCTGTGCACCGTGTAGGTCCGCGTCACGGCGTCCAGCGTCAGCACCAGGCGGCCGACCAGCAGCTTGCGGAGGATCTGGCGCGCCACCGCGGTCTGGCGGCCGAGCACGCCCTGCCACTCCCGGAGCCGGGCGCGCAGCGTATCGCGGATGCCGTCGCCCCACTCGGGCGCGCGACTCAGGCCGTCCAGGTGCTCGAGACGAGCCAGGGTGTCGGCGCGCTGGCGCTCACGGTCCTTCAGCGCGGCCACCAGCGAGGGTATGTCGCGGCCTCCGGTGGCGACGGCCTCGGTAGCCGGCCGATCTCCTCGGCGAGCCGTGCGACCTCGCCCGTGAGCCGGTCCCGGCGCTGCGCGTGGTCGTCGGGCTCCAGCCGGGCCAGCTCGATGGTGCGGGTGACGACCGCCTCGACGAGATCAGGCGTCAGCACGTCCGCCTTGAGCGTGGCCAGGATCGCGGCGTCGACCCCGCGGTCACCGGAACAGAGAGCCGGTTGTCGCACGCGCGGTTAACGCGAGCGTCGTTGCACGTGAAGTAGACCACCGCCCGCCCGCGGCGGCTGGTGCGCTTGATGGCGTGCATGGCCCCACCACAGGCGCCGCAGGTGACGAAACCGGTCAGGAGATGCCGGGCTTCGATGCCGGCCTCGGGCCGACCCCATAGCTTGCCGCCGGTGCTGCGCAGGTACGTCTGCCGCGTCCGGTCCAGGCGCGCGTGGGCCGCTCGCCACAGCTCCTCGGGCACGATGCGCAGCGCGGGGGCCTCAAGCGTGAGCCACTCGGATTCCGGCACCCGGACCTTGTGCTTGCCGCCGGTGTAGTCCCACCGCGTCTTGCCGTACACGATCTGGACGCGGTACAGCTCGCGGTAGACCATCTCCCGCACGCCCGTCATCGCCCAGCACCGGCCGCGCGGGCAGGGGACACGCTCGGCGTTGAGCCCCTCGCGCGAGCAATGGAAAGCTGCGACGATCAAGCGCACGCCCGTCCGGATCTTCCGCCGGGCCGGTGGCAGCTCTGCGCCTCGACGTCGCGGTCGTCGCTGCTCTTGCGCGTGTAGCCGGCGGCGATCATAGAATGCCGCCCATGTCTGTAGCACCATGCCGAGCGCAGTGAGCACGAGCCCGATATAGAAGCAGTTGTCGGCGGTCCGCCGCAGGCCTTCCTCTTCCAGCCACTCCGTGCTGTTCTCCTCCGGGGTGAACACCGCTTACCCCGAGTCCCGCCCGGCCCATGACGCGATTGCCAAAGCGAGCGGCGATGAACGCCATCAGGAGGCCGACGACCAACGAGATACCGCCACCAAGGATCATCCACTTGGCTCGGTCACCATCTCGATCCCCTCTTAGTCGCTCGCCGGGATGAGTCCGCCAGTGCGTGGCATCGCGATTGCGTGACTGCGCACGGCCAGGCGCCGCATCATGCTGCCTCGCCAACTTCAGGACAGGATCCGTCACGAGATCGACAGTGGACGTCTGCCGACTGACGCCCCAATCAGCCTGGAGGTACGTCGGGGAACTGGCGTGGTATGCAGCGCGTGCGGCCGCCGGATCCGCACCGTCGAAATCGAACACGAGTTCAACTATCGCGGCGGCCTGGTTTTCCGACTGCACTTCGACTGTGCCGCCCTTTGGATGAAGCTGCGCCGGCCACGACACTCCGATGAGGGTCCTAACGCCTCGCCACATCAGAGTGCCTCGTAGTCCTGTAGGCACATCCCGTAGGCCGTGACGGCTATAACAGTCCGGACACGGCGGAAACATTGGGCGGCAAAAGCAGTTGGGCTAGAGTCCGTGCCATGGAGCCCCCGGCCCCTCGGGAAGTGATCCTGCGCAAAGTCGACGCTGGCGCCCTGCCGATGAAGGTTCCGGCCAAGATGTTCGTCGCCTATGGAAGCAGTGCGCCATGCGACGCCTGCGGCGATGCGATTCTTCCTGCCCAGGTCCAGTACGAGTGGAGCTATCTCGATCAGCCCAACATCTATCGAATGCACCTGGCGTGCGTTGTTCTGTGGGAAGCCGCTTGCCGCAAGCGCGGCGGACCGGTGCCCTAGCCCCATCGTCCTATCCTGCTCGGTGCTCTCACCGCCCTATGCCTTGACGACGTGCAGGCACGGCCCCGGCGACGGTGCTGGGGCCCTTCACGTTTTGGAACACTTACGGCACGAGCGTTGAGCCGCACCAGAGCGCGAGTCCCAGCGGAACCAGCAGCACAGGGGTCGGGACGACTCCAAAGACCGCCAGGGCGAAGCAGATCGTCGCGATGATCCGCAAGACCCTACTGGCATTCATTCGCATTCCCCTTTCACGTGGTGATCGTTGTCTGCACTGCCCGGGAGCATCACTCCACCAGCCTCCTCCACCAGCCTCCCGACCTTCACGCCGAGCGCCCCCGCGAGTTCCTCGAGACAGTGCTTCTGCTCCGAAGGCTTGGCATCATCGGCGAGCTGCTGACAGCGCTCAAGGACTTCGCTGAACGGGATCCTCTGCAGCTGCGCGTCGCGGATCGTCGCGCCGACCTTCTCGCCGCGCGCGTTCAGCACACCTCAACAACCGGAGTGGAGAGACGGGACAGGTCACTTCACGCCTCGTACTCCTGCGTCACGTCGAGCTGCGCGTCACCGTCGGCGTCGAGGGTGACGGTGATGAGGTTCGGTCGACAGCACACCGCGCAATCCTCGGCGTAGATCTGGCGTGCGCCGCCACCCGGATCCACGAACGTGTCGTTGTCCTCACCGCAGAACGCGCACGCGTAGGTCATGGCTGCGCAGGTGTCAAGCGGCACTCGACTCCTCGGGGGCCTCCGTCGCCGGTCGGTCGCCATGAACCACAGCTCGCTCCGCATGCTCCTGCGCGAACATCTCCCACACGACAAGGAAGAACGCTGCAATGACCGGCCCGATGACGAAGCCGGAGATGCCAAACACGGCAAGGCCGCCCAGGGTTGCCAGCAACACGAGGTAGTCCGGGATCTGGGTATCGCGCCCAACGAGGATGGGGCGGAGCACGTTGTCGACCAGACCGATGATGATGGCGCCGGCTGCGATCAGGACAATACCCTTCACGATCTCGCCGAGCCCGAGGAGGATGACCGCGGCGGGGGCCCAGACTAGGCCGGGGCCCACCGCGGGCAGCACGGAGAACACGACCATCACCGTTCCCCAAAACACTGGAGCGGGGATCCCCAGAATCCAGAACATGGCACCGCCGATGGCGCCTTGCACAATGCCGACCACCAGCGTGCCCTTGATCGTGGCCAGGGAGACCTCTGCGAACTTCGCCAGGAGTTGGCGTTCGCGGACATCCCCGAGCGGCAGCACTCGAATCAGCATGGCGACGAGCTGGTTGCCGTCGCGGAGGAAGAAGAAGAGGATGTAGAGCATCAGGAAGAAGAGCGCCGTGACCCGGAGCACGTCCTGCCCGATCGCGAGAGCCCTGGACGCGACGAACTGAGTGACGGCGAGGGCGGAGCTCGAGAGCCTCTGCACCATCCCTTCGATTTCCACGCCGAATCTGCCGAGGTAGTCGCTCGCGAGAGGCGTGAGCCGCCGCAGGAATCGGAGCGGGGCCTGAAGGTCGATGGCGCCGCTCGTGATCTGCTCGTGAAGCTGGACCGCTTCGCGCGACATCGCAAGGCCTACGAGGACGAGCGGCGCAACGACGAGGCCTATGATCGTCATAATTGTGGCCAGGGCCGCCAGGGATCTCCGGCCGCCCAGCCGCACGACGTATCGCCGCTGAAGCGGAAAGAAGACGGTTGCCAGCACGGCAGCCCAGAACACGGGCATGAGGAAGCTCCCGATGAGCGCCAGGAAAGCGATCGTCGTCAGGGCGACCAGGAGCAAGAAGGAGGCGTTCTGGATCGCCGTGCCGCGCGCGGTCAACGTCGAACCGGTCGGATGCTGCGGTAGCGGACCAGACACTCGATCATGCTGGACGCCCATGAGCCAATCCTACACTGTCCTCGCGACGGATCTTGAAGGCGTTCCAGCTCTTGCAGCGACAGCTGTCGCGCGGCGTGCTCCGCCCAGAACGGCTGGCCCCCACGTGCACCGTTGACGATCACGAACTCCTGTTCGCCGCGTGGGACGAGCTGAAGCACCGGGACGCAGCCGTCACTTACGTCCCCACAGGCGAGTACAATGGGTCATTCGACCTGGTCGATGCCGGCTTGGAGGCGAAGGGCGAGGACATCGCGGCTCTCAGGCGCGATCGGGCCACGGTCGCAAAGGCGCTCATCGATCTGGTCGCCCAGGAGGCGACAGCCTATCGCGCGAGTCCAGGCGATGAGTAGGAGGCGATTGCTGAGATGAAGAAGAGCAAGAAGGCATCTGCTCGCGTCACCGCACCACACGAGGAAGCAACGGCGGCGGCCGAGACATCCAAGACTGCGAGCCGACGCAAAGCCGTCAGGTCGAGTGCGGTTGAGAACGTTGCCAAGCGGCAATTCCAGAAAACTCACGCGGCAGCGATTCAGAGTCATGGGCGGGCGAGCGGACAACGCCAACAGGCGAAGCGGGACGCCCGCTAATCTAGGGACCAGAGACACCCCATTCGCGGCTGCCGCCGCGTTCAGGCCATCGAGCGGACACTGCTCAATGGCCCGTATCCCGAACGGGCAACATCCCGATCCCCAGGGGCGGCGCCGGCGGGAGCCCTGTGACCTCCAGGATGTCCTGCTCGTTGAGGGTTTCCCGCGCCACCAGCGCTTCGGCGAGGGCGTCGAGCTGCTTGCGGTGCGCGCTCAGGAGTCGCTTGGCCTCGTCGTGACTGTCGCCGATGATCTTGAGCACCTCGGCATCGATGGCTTCAGCGGTCGCCTCGCTGAATGGCTTCGTGCCTGTGTATCCGCCCGAGCCCGAGCCGCTCAAGTAGGGGTTCTCCCGGGGCGCGAGCTGCACCAGGCCGACCCGCTCGCTCATACCCCAGCGCGTGACCATCCGGCGAGCCAGGGCGGTGGCCTGCTCGATATCGTTTTCGGCCCCCGTCGTCTTGGTGCCGTAGACGATCTCCTCGGCCGCGCGGCCACCCAGCATTCCGACGATCCTCGCGCGTAGATACGCCTCCGGATAGTCATAGCGGTCGCTATCGGGGCGCTGGTAGGTCACGCCGAGGGCCTGACCGCGCGGCACGATCGTAACCCGATTGACCGGGTCGGCGCCGGGCACCACGAGGCCCAGGATCGTGTGTCCGCCCTCGTGATAGGCGATGCGCTCCTTGTCGGCGTGTGTCAAGAGGAGCGGGCGCTCGGGACCGAGCACGATCTTTTCCAGCGCGTCGAGGAAGTCCTTGTGACGGACGTCGTTCTGCTCGCGCCGGGCCGCCAACAGCGCGGCCTCGTTGACCAGGTTCTTCAGGTCGGCTCCGGAAAACCCCGGCGTTGTCGCAGCGAGGTCCGCCAGGCTCGTGTCGGTCGCGAGCGGCACCTGGCGGGTATGGACCTGGAGGATCGCCTCACGCCCCCTCTTGTCCGGAAGGTTCACCACCACGCGGCGGTCGAAGCGTCCGGGCCGCAGGAGTGCTTTGTCGAGCACGTCCGGCTGGTTGGTCGCCGCCAGCACGATGATGCCCTCCCGGCTCGAGAAACCGTCCATCTCGGTCAGGATCTGGTTCAGGGTCTGCTCTTGCTCGCTCGAGCCACTGATCGCTACCTGCCCCCGCGCACGACCGATGGCGTCCAGCTCGTCGACGAAGATGATCGCCGGCGCGCTCTCACGGGCCTGCTTGAAGAGATCCCGCACTCGCGCCGCCCCGACTCCCACGATCATCTCCACGAACTCCGAGCCGCTCATCGAGAAGAAGGGCACGCCCGCCTCTCCCGCGACCGCCTTTGCCAGCAAGGTCTTGCCGGTTCCCGGGGCGCCAACCAGCAGCACGCCTTTCGGGGCGGTCCCACCCAGGCGGGTGTACTTCGGCGGGTCCTTGAGGAATTCCACGATCTCGACCAGCTCGGTCTCGGCTTCATCGATGCCGGCGACATCGTCGAAGGTGATCTTCGTATCTTTCTCCTGGTCGTAGCGACGCGCCTTGCTCTTGCCGATCCCCATGAGGCCACCGCCCAGGCCGCCGCCCTGCTGCGCGCGCCGAAACATCCAGACGTAGAAGCCGATGAAGAGCAGGGCCGGGCCGAAACCGAACAGGAGTGTCGACCACGGGCTACCCTCCTGGATCGGTTTGGCGCTGATCTCGACCCCGTGACCGATCAGGAACGCTTCCAGGCCGGGGTCAACGAACGAAGGGACGGTGGTCGTGAATGAGCTCACCGACTGGGGCGCTTCCTTCGGCACCGCGCCACCCTCGCTCCTCGCTCGGGGCTCGCCCTTGGGCGCCGCCGCACTTTTTTCGCTCGCCGGCGGGTACGTGACCGGCACCTTGAAACGGCCCGTGATGGTATCGCCCTGGCTGTGGATCGCCTGGACGTTGCCCTTGCCGACCTCGTCCCGGAACAGCGTATAGGGCACGATCACCGGTGCTTCCGCACCCGGCATCAGGAACCTCACCAGCAAGAAGTTCACGACCAAGATGAGCACGAACCAGAGCCAGGTCCTGCGCGGCGGCATCGCCGCCAGCCCGGCGCCCTTCGAGGCACCAGGCCCGCTCTTCACCGGCTGAACGCGCCCGACCGGAGCGGAGTCGCTCTTGCGTCCCGCTGAGCTCATCGTCATCTTCGATTCCTCGCCGGCCAATAGACCCCGTCCGATTGACCGCAATGCTAGGCAGCAACCCCGCGACCGTCAAGGGAACTCGGCGAGATCCGTCCGCGTTGGGCACATCGTGCTGGCCGCGGGCCGACGCTGCAGGTGGCCTGGCTGCCGCAGAGCGCGCCCGCGAAGACGCTGAACCTACTGGGCCAAGGTCCAATAGCTGGACTCGCCGCACGGGACTACCCTCAGTGGCAACCGGAGGTCGTCGCAATGAAACTAGAAACGGCCGCGAAGGTGAAATATGGATGCTGGGGCCTCGTTGGTGGGGCCGTCATCGCAATGATCCTGGGCTTTGCCTGGGGTGGGTGGACGACCTCCAGCAGTGCCAATGCGGCGACCGCGAAGGCGATCGTGTCGAGTCAGGCGGCTATCTGCGTCGCCCAATTCGTGAAGCAGCCCAATCATGAAGCGAAGCTCAGAGAATTCGGAGAAGTCAGTAGCTGGACGAGGGGCGAATTCATCGAAAAGGGCGGCTGGGACAAGATGCCCGGCCAAGAAAAAGCTGACTCCGATGTCGCCAGAGCATGCGCCGAAGGGCTTGAACTTCTTGTCAAGAAATAGCGGCCGGACAGGGAAGATGCTCCCTCGACCAGTTCCCTGCCGCGCCGTCTGAACCCTGGGGAAGTAGCGGGTCACGAACAGCACGCGATCGCATCGCCCCGAAACCGATCATGACGGTGGTCATGGTCCTCGTGGTCATCCCTTGTGTTCATAGTGGCCTCTCGAAGCGAGATGATCTCGCGCGGGGACGTAGCGGAGTCTTCAAAACCTCACGATGAACGTGGCACCGCCTGAGCTCGCGGGGGTCGCTTCGAAGCACGCTCAGCGGCCGTCGCAAGGAACGGGAGCGCACGGTCCGTCACAGCGCATCTTCAGATGGAGTGTCACGTCGCGATCAACGAGACCGCTTCTCCTTCTCCCCTCGCCCCGCTCGCGGGGAGGTGGGGCGACAGCCGCGTAGCATAGCGCTCGGGTGAGGGGACGTGGCATGCGACAACCGTTCGCATTGACGCGGGGAAGCAACACGCGCGCAATTGACCATTGTACTTCGTGCCGGACGCGGCATGTCGGAATGACAGTCCACGGACTGCGCCATTGCCGTGACAAACAACCGCTGGGGATTGTCTTCGAATCTTGGGTTATAGCGTGCGAGCTCCGGGCCAGGGCTGAAACCTAGCGACGATCGAATCGCGGAGGCAGGGCCGATGTGGTGCAACACACAGGTCACTTATAGCCCGAGTCCGGACAATGCCCGCAGCGAATCCGAGCTGGAGACGAATCCGCTCAATCCGCTCAATGTGGTGGGCGCATCCAAGCGATTCATCCATCCCAGCACCTATGAATTCACGCTCGCAGCCTATGCGAGCTTCGATGGCGGCGAGTCATGGACCGAAGCGCCGCCGCTGGCCCTGCTGGACGATCCCGACCCCAACAAGCGATGGACCGGCATCTCCGATCCGGTACTGGCCTGGGACAATGTCGGCAATTGCTATCTGGTGGCGCTGCCGTTTCCGCGGGCCGCCAGTCCGTTCGACACGCTGGGAATCGCCGTCTATCGGTCGAGCGACGGGGGCCTGACCTGGAGCGCGCCGAATTTCATTCACCCCAACACAACGGGGGTCGACGACAAGCAGTGGGCGGACAGCGACCGGAATCCCCGAAGCCGGTACTACGGGAATGTCTATATCGCCTGGGACAATGGCAGCAGCCTCGCGTTCGCCCGGACCACTGACCATGGCGCGACATGGCGGGGCTTCGGCACGCAGCCAGTGGGGACGGCGCTCGCCTTCGATTCATTTTCACCGTCGATAGCGGTTACCGGCGATGGCGCCGTCTACATCTTCTGGATCGCCGGAAGCACCATCAGATTCGTGAAATCCACCAACGGCGGCGACTCATTCTCGAGCCCCGCGGTGGTGGCGAGCGGCTTGACCACCCTCTCCACCATTCCCCATGGCGGCAGCTTCCCGAAATTTCCCGGTGGCCGCTTCCGGGTTCTCACACTGCCCACCGCCTGCCCCGGATCGGGGCAGCGGGTCCTGGTCGCCTGGGCCGATTTCCGGGACGGGGTCTCGCGCATCTACTATCGCCGCACCGCCAATGGCGGCACGACGTGGCTGGGGCCGCCATCGGGCCAGGCGCTCTTCGTGGGGTCCGCCAGCAATCAGCAGGATTTCCACCCGCAACTCGCCAGCATGCCGTCCGGTGACATCGCCTGCACGTTCTATCAGTTCGGGCCGAAATGGGCGGGCGGGCCGCCTTGGATCAATGTGATCATCGCGATCTCCCACGACGGAGGCGCGACCTTCCCGGTCCGGGAACTGGTCTCGAACGTGCCCTGGGATCCGGAGGTCGACGCGCCGCTATCCCATGGCGATCCCAGCACCACCTTCATCGGCGACTATTTCGGTCTCACCGGCAGCAGCCGCGGGTTCCTGCCGTTCTGGACAGACACGCGGACCGGAATCCAGGAAATCTTCTGCGGGCGCCGAATGATCCTCGGCCCCTGGGTCGGCACGCAGTTTCGTGGCAATCTCGGCGCCCACCAGACGAAGCGCTGGTTCACCTTCAACTGGCCGGCCTGCTGGCATGTGGCCTGGACGGTGGTGCCCACAAGTCCACGGCTCGGCGCGCCGCAGATCCGCTGGCGCGTGCAGGTCGAGCGCGCTTCGTCCGGCTATATCACCTACTGGATTTCGATCACGAACCTCACGGGCGTCGCCGTCGATATCGAAGCCCGCTACACGATCTTTGCGCGCGATTAGGGAGGACGATCATGGTGGTCGGCACTCAGTTCACCGGCTCGGTCGCGGCGAGCAGTTCGAAACGCTGGTTCACCTTCAACTGGCCGGCCGCCTGGAACGTCATATGGACCGTGGTCTCCACCAGCCCGGTGGTGGGCGCACCACAGGTGGAATGGGACGTGGCCGTCGAGCGCGCGACGAGCACCCACATCACCTATTGGATCACCATCCGCAACGTGACGTCGCTGCCGGTGAATATCGAAGCCCGCTTTGCTATCACGAACATCTAAGGAGCAGACCGATGGCCAGAAAAATCCCTTCGCGCGCTAAGAACACCGCGCCAGCGGCCGGGGCTGCCACCGAGCAGCCCATTGCGGTCATCGATGCGGGGCCGGCGCCGATCGATTTCATCAGACGGGCGCAGGCACTATCGGCCGAAGTGATCGACGCGGGACCGACGCGAGTCCCGGCCCCGCACCCGAAGCGCCCGCCGGCCCTCCCGCTCAATCCGCTGCGCGCCGGCGCGGCGATCGCCCGCGGCGCGCTCCAGCAGGAAGCGGCCGGGCAGGTCGGCGGCCTTGCGGAGCCCGATGCCGATGGCGGCGGCGCGCCAAAACGGCCCGCGGGGAAGAAGCGGGCTCAGCGCAAAGCCAAGCCCGCAGGTAAGAAACGGCCGCGGTAGGAAGTCCAGGTGCCGCGCCGTTCGCCGTTCACCGGCCGCGCGCGGCTCACGCGAAGCCGGGCGGCGGCACGAAGGCCTGGAACTCGCGCTCGAGCAGCCGCGCGAAGAGCAGGCACGTGAGGTCGCCGTACTGCGGCCCCACGATCTGCACGCCGACCGGCAGCCCCGCCGGCGTGAACCCGCACGGGGCGGCCGTCGAGGGCAGGAAGAAGGCGCCGCTGTAACCGGCCCAGAACAGGTGATCGGTCACGAGCGTGTTCTTGCCGTTGACCAGAAGCGTGCGGGTGAAGCGCGTGCCCTCGTGGTCGTGCTTGAAGGCGGCCGTGCTCGCCACGGGGCACAGGAGCAGGTCGTACGCTGTGAAGAACGCCGCCCACGCGCGGCGCATGCGATGCCGTGCCTCGTTGGCGGCCAGCCAGTCCCGGTGCGAGAGCACGGCGGCGCGTGTGGCGCGCGCGAAGTAGCTCTCGTCGTTCGGGCCGAGGCCGCGCGCGAGCTCCTGGTTCTTCGCGAACTCCTCGTCCGTCTGACGATCGGACGTGGCTGAGCGGAGCAGGCGGGTGTAGACCGCGAACGCCTCGCCGGGATCGATGGCCGGCCGGGCGCGGTCGTCCACCTTCACTTTCTGCGCGCGCAAGAAGTCGGCGAGCGCACGTAGCCGGTCCTGCACCTCGCGGTCCACCGCGATCTGCGGCGCATCGAGCATGAGCGCGACTCTGAAGTCGCGGAGGCGCTTCCTGGCGGGCCGCTCGAGGCGCAGCTGCCAGCCGCGCGCCTCGATCGCGTCGGGCCCGGCCATCACGGAAAGCGCGACCTCCAGGTCGCCGGCGCTCCGCGCCAGCGGGCCCACGACGTCGATGTCCACCGGCGCGATCTGCCAGGGGAGCGCCTGGCCGTCGCGCGGCACGATGCCCCACGTGGGTTTGTGCCCGTACACGCCGCAGAAGTGCGCCGGGTTGCGGATGGACGAGCCGATGTCGCTGCCGGCCTCCAGCCCCGTGAGTCCGGCCGCGAGCGCCGCGCTCGAGCCGCCGGAGGAGCCGCCGGGCGCGCGAGTGACGTCCCACGGGTTGTTGGTCGTCCCGTAGATCGCGTTGTACGACTGCCAGTCGCCGAGGTAGAGCGGCACGTTCGTCTTGCCGAACAGTACGACGCCGGCGGCCAGCAGGCGGTCGACCACGAGCGCGTTGCGCTCGGCGATGCGGCCCTTGTACGCTGGCACGCCCCACGTGGTCGCCAGGCCGACCACGTCGTACGACTCCTTGATCGTCATCGGCACACCGTGCAAGGGTCCCCAGGCCTGCCCCGTGCCCAGCGCCCGATCGGCGGCCTTGGCGCGGGCGCGGGCGCGCTCGAAGTCGCGCACGACGATCGCGTTGAGCCGGCCGTCATACTTGTCGACGCGCGCCAGATAGAGATCGAGGAGCTCGAGGCAGCCGATCGTCTTGCGCCGGATCGCAGCGGCGAGCTGGGTGGCGGAACGGAACGGCGTGTCGAGCATCATGCGGCCCTCCCGGCGGCGTTAGAATAGCCTGGACTTTCGACCCATCAAAGCAGGCTGAGCCGGTTCGGGCAACCTTCATGCGGGCCTCCCCGATGACGTCCCGTCGCGCCCAGGCCCGCACACCCGTCGCCGGCCAGCTCTTCGTGGTCCCGCGCGGCGTCTGGCACCGGCTCGTCCTGCGCGAACCCGCCGACTTGCTCGTCGTCACCCCACCGCACGGCACTCGGCTCAGGCCCGCTCGAGATCGCTGAGCTTCGGCGCCCAGCGTGTCGATGAGCCGAGGGACCTGCGCACCGCAGTTGACACCCGGAACCGGTCCGGGCCGGAGCTACGAGTGGTGGCCCGGAGGTCCGGAGCGTGAGAGCCTGATCAGACCGCCCCCGAGACCTGCCGTACGGCGGAAACGGAAGACCCGGGCACAGGAGGCTATGATGCAAACCCAGGATGTCGCTCGAGTGCTCAGCGATCCGCTGGCGCTAGAGCTCATGCAATCGAATATTCCCGCGCGGTTGGCATACCTCGGACTCGACGGATTCCCGCGCGCGATTCCGATCGGTTTCCACTGGAACGGTGCTCAGTTTGTGCTTTGCACGGTGCCGCACGCGCCCAAGGTGCCGGCACTGAAAACAAATCCGAAGGTGGCATTGACCGTCGATACGAACGCTTTCCCACCGCATGTCTTGCTCGTCCGCGGTACTGCTGCCATCGATATCGTGGATGGCGTGCCGCTCGAATACCTCGCTGCATCGAGGAAGGTTGTCGGTCCCGACCAGTGGGATGCCTTTGAGGCCCAGGTGCGCGCGATGTACAAGCAGATGGCGCGTATCAAGGTCACGCCGGTGTGGGCCAAGCTTCTGGACTTTCAGACGCGGTTTCCAACTCCCATCGAGAAGATGATCCGCCGGGCTGGCTGAGAGCCGGGCTCGCAAGGCGGCACGCCGAGCGGTCCGGCCCGGGAAGGAAATATCACGGGTGCGATCGCCTCGCCCGAGTGCTTCAACCCGCTCGCGCTTCTTCCCGACTAGGTCTCTTCTGCGCGGTTCGAACCTTGGGGAAGTGGCGGGCCACGAAGAGCACGTACGCCAGCCAGAGTGCGAACCACGTCGATCCGACGGCAAGAAGCCCGACCGAGAAGAGGACCAGGCTCGGACCCAGGAACAGCAGGGTGTAACCGAGCAGCCAGAAGCGGTCGCCTCGCCGGGAGTACCGAGCCCGCTCGGCATCGTCGATGCGGCTGCCAAGGGAGGAGCCGTAATAGTAAAATGACGCGAACACGAACGAGAAGGTCGCCACACCCATCACGACTAACGTGGTCTGAAACAGCACGGCATTGACCTGGCCGCTCGCGAACCTCGGATACAGAAAGATCAGCATGAACGTGAAGATCGCGATGCTCGTCGCACCGAGCGAATACGAGCGATTGACGTTAGCGCTGGCGAGCTCGTCTCCCATCGAACACCTCTCTCTCGGTCATCTTCACGGTGATCGCCGCTGACCGAGGTGTGGTTGCAAGCCACGCGGCACCATCATCGCCTTCGTCGCAGGTCGATACGCCCGTAAGCAGGCCATGTGATTTCGCGTTCGCTTTCCGGTAGCTCCGGCCGCTGAACCCGGGCGCGCAGACTCTTTCCACCGTGGAGCGATGCGGGGTGGGCCACCACTTCCCACTCGAATCCCTCGGCAGTGAACCGATCCTCGACCTGAATCTCCATCGGCAACAGCGAGAGCGTCGCCTCGGCGGACGGCTGCAGCGGCAGGGTCGCCTGATCGGACTGAGCCGGGGCAGTGGGCCTGGCCGACCGTCTGCGTGCCTTCGCCGGCTTGCGGCTCACTGGATCACCTCCTCCGCCCGCAGCAGCAGCGACTGCCGGATGGTGAGCCGAGGGCCTTGCCGGTACTGAGGTCGATCACGAGATCGAGCTTCGTGGACTGCTGGAACGAAGGCTGGACAGGTCGTGCCCACGCCGAAGGTGATCGCGTACCAGATTGTCATGACCGAGGAACACGTTTCACCTCCGGCGGCGAAGGAACGACGCCGACCCTAAAGGCCGGTTCGGTCGGTGTCAAGCGGCGGTATCGCCCTCGTTCCCCTCGGGCTGGTCGCTCGTCGCGCAGGCCACGTCCAGTCGCTGACGGGCATGGCAGCTGATCTCTCGAGACCGCCACTCTTTCGGGACAGGAGCCGGGTCCACGCGACGACGCCACGAGCCGCGGGTGATATCATGAGCATCGGGCTGGAGCCGGCCGGGCAGGGGGTGCGCCGGTCGGGGTAGTGGAGGTGCGGGACGTGAGTGTGAAGTCGATGGCGAAGGCTCTGGCCTTCCGCCTTCCCGTCATCGGCCCGCTGCTGGCCGACCGCGATGCCGTGCTCCGGGCGTGTGGACCCTACCGGCCAGGCCATTACTATTCGCCGATCCCGGATCGCGACGCCGTCCTGCGCGAGGCACGACTCTGGGCGATGCCGCGCACGATCCCGGGGATCGACCTCCGCGAGGACGCGCAGCTCCGTCTGCTCGACGAGTTCGCGTACTACTACAAGGAGATGCCGTTCCCGGAGGACCGCACGCCGCAGCGGCGCTACTACCTCCGCAACACGAACTTCGCCTACGCCGATGGCATCACGCTCTACGCCATGCTGCGCCATGCCCGGCCCCGGCGCATCATCGAGGTCGGGTCGGGCTTCTCCTCGGCGGCGATGCTCGACACGATCGACCTGTTCCTGGATGGGTCGGTCACGATCACCCTGATCGACCCGGAGGTCCGCCGGCTCGATTCGCTGCTGCGCCCCACCGATTATCAGCGAGCGACGGTCATCCAGCGGCGGGTGCAGGACATCTCCGGCGAGACCTTTCAGGCACTGGAGGCCAATGACATCCTGTTCGTCGACGGCAGTCACGTCGCGAAGGTCGGCAGCGACGTGAACTATCTGCTCGGCGACGTCGTCCCCACCTTGAAGGCCGGCGTCTACGTCCACTTCCACGACATCCCGTACCCGTTCGAGTACTTCCGCGAATGGGTCCAGCGCGGGCTGGCCTGGAACGAGATCTACATGGTCCGCGCCTTCCTGGCCTTCAATCGGACCTACGAGATCGTGTTCTTCAACACGTTCCTCGAGCACTTCCACCGGGCCTGGTTCGAGCAGCACATGCCGCTGTGCCTGAAGGACACTGGCGGCAGCCTCTGGCTTCAGCGGGTGGCGGACTGAGTGAGGGCGGTGCGTCCGGCTGTAGAATGTGCGACGGATCGGATGAGGTCTGACGCGCCGCCGGTCGAGATACGACGGATCCGCGCCGACGAGGGGCTGCGGCTGCGCGCGGTCCGGCTGCGGGCCCTGGCCGAGACGCCGCTGGCCTTCAGCTCCTCGCTGGCTCGCGAGCAGGCGTTCCCGGAGGCCGCCTGGCACGAGCGCGCGGCCGACTCGGCGTCGGGGTCGGATCGCGCGACGTTCGTGGCAGCGGAGGCCGACCGCTGGGTCGGCATGGCGACCGGTGTCGCTCGCCACCCGGACGCCCCCCACCGGTCTCCCATGCTGGTCGGCATGTTCGTCGACGCGACCCGGCGCGGGCGAGGCATCGGCGCCGCTCTCGTCGAGGCGGTGACGGAATGGGCGCGCACGCTTCCGGACGAGACCCTCCATCTCTATCTCTGGGCCACGTCCACGAACCGGTCCGCGACCGCGCTCTACGAGAAGTGCGGGTTCAGCCAGACCTCTGAGGCGCGCCCGCTGCAGCACATGCCGTCACTGCGCGAGGTCCAGATGGTGCGCAGCCTGCGATGATCCGGGCCGTTCGGCGCGCTACTGCTTGAGCTGGTTCTTGAGCTTCCTGAGGTGCTGACGGGCGACGTCCACCCAGTCCTTCTCCGAGGGCAGCTGCGCGGCGAGCGCGAGGTAACGCTCCCACTGGACGATGGCTTCCCGGGGATCGGTCTTCTCGTAGACCAGGGCCAGGTTGTACGTGGCGCCGGTGTGCGTGCCGTCGAGCTCGATCACGCGCCGGTACTGGTCGGCCGCTTCCTGATAGAGGCCCTTGTCCTCGTAGACCTCGCCCAGGCCCATGCGCGCCTCCACCGAGCGCGGGTCGAGGTCGATCGCCTTCTTGTAGGCGGTGACGGCCTCGTAGTAGAGGTTCTTCTCCGCGTAGTAGACCTTGCCCAGGCTCACGTGAACGCGCGGGTTGATGGGGTTGTGCGTGAGGGCCGCCGTGTAGGCGCCGATGGCGCCGTCCACGTCGCCCTTGGCCGCCCTGGCGTCTCCGAGGCCGACGTGGGCGTCGGCGTAGAACGGCCGGAAGTGGATCGCCTTCTCGTAGGCCTCGATCGCCTGGTCGTAGGAGGGTCGGGGCGCGGTCAGGAGCAGGTCGCCGAGCGACTTGTACGGCTCCGGGTAGCTCGGCTCCAGGTGGGTCGAGGCGCGGAACTGCGCGGTCGCCTTCCACCGGTTACCGAGCGCCTGGTGGACGAGGCCGAGCGCGTGATGGGCCACCGCGAAGGTGGGGTCGACCTCGATCGCCCGACCGAGCAGATCGGCCGCCTGCTCCTGGCCTTCCTGGCCGGGACGGTGGCTCGTCACGACCTGCGCGCGCGCGTAGAGCTCGAAGGCCTTCAGCGAGCGGGTGGGCTGGGCCGCGGTCTCCATACGCCGGGTCTCGGCGTCGGTGAGGTTGTTCCGGAGGGTACGGGCGTAGATTCCCGCCAGCGGCGCCAGGAGTCGGAGAAGCTGCTCGCTCTCAGGAACCGTGATCGGCTCGAGCGCCGCCGCCTCGATGCCGGCTCTCGTGACCTCCATGAGCCGGGGCTGGATGACGAGATCGGTCCCCGAGCGGCTCACCTCTCCGAACAGGGCCGCGTCCGCCCGCAGCGTGCGGATCGACCGGGCGACCGCGGCCTCGCCCCAGACCTCCGGACCGCTCACGCGCTGCCGGACGTCCCCGAGCTGGGCAAAGGCGGGATGCTGGGCCAGGCCGAGCCGCACCAGCTCCGCCACGCCCTCGCCGATCCACCGGTATTCGGGATCGAGGGCGGTCGCGTCGAACGGCAGGATCATGATGGCGCGCGGCCTGGCGACAGCCGCCACCGCTTCCGGGAGGAGCAAGGCCGTCACGGCCAGGAGGACGATCGTCCAGCGCTCGATCCGTCCGGCGTCACGCATGACCTGGCCTCCTCGCCGGCGCTGGCTCCAGCGCCTCTCGCGCAATCCCACCCGCGGCGGGAGCCCCGCCTGCGGCGCGCGAGCGGATGCACGGCCTCACGATGCACGCATCATAGGTCCCGGGAGGGCGAGTTCACAAGACGGGCCCGGGGCAGGGCCTCAGGCGACGTGGTCCATCAGCGCGGGCGGCTCGTGATGGCTCGCCCGGTCTCCCCGGACGACATCCTCGAAGAGCCAGTCGAGCGCCTCCTTCGGGTCGCTGGCGATGCGCGTGGCGAGCCCGCGGTTGCGCGTGACAGTCTCCCAGAATCGATCGGACAGCGCCTGGTCGGCGCGGGCGATGACGGCGAGGCGGCTGCCGGCAGGGACCGATCTGGCCGTCTGCACGCCGTGCTCGTACTGCTCGGTGACGCTGAGCCTGCCGTGGCTGTCGCGCACGTCGACGATGATGCGGCGCTGGGAGCGCCGCGCGCTGTAGGTGCCGATGTGGCGGATCAGGTCGAGCAGCGGCTGCAAGACGAATCGCCCCTTGTATCGACATACCAGGCGGGCCCCGTGTTCAGGTCACGTCGAGCGACACGTCGTTACCTTCCGCATCGCCGGCTCTCTCACACCGGGCCGGCCGCTGATGATGCCTCGGCAAGCGCGGTGCCATGCCGTCTCGACGTGAAACAGGCGGGTTTCCATCGGGCCGGGGTGTCGCTCGCCCAGTCACTGGGCGGGCGCTGCCCAGTGACTGGGCACGGAGAGCGTTGACCCACAGGAGATCGTGATGGGCAAGGAAGTCGAGGAGCTCGCGCGCTTCGTGGCCGCCACATGGTGGGAGACCATTCCTCGAAGTGTCCAGGAGCACGCCAAGCTCGTGCTGCTGGACACGGTGGGAGTGATCCTCGCCGGATCGGTGCAAGCGGACGTTGTCGGTGTCCGAGAACGTTTGACGGCGACCGGCGGACGGGGCGCGACCGTCTACGCGCCGGGCTGGCCGACGACGGACCCGCGCACGGCGGCGCTGCTCAACGGTCTGGCGGGGCGCTCGATCGAGCTGTGCGAAGGGCACCGCTACGTCTCCTGCCAGGGCGCGGTGCAGGTCGTGCCGACGGCGCTCGCCAGCGGTGAGTGGCTGGCGCGATCGGGCCGGGAGACGCTGACGGCGCTGATCGTCGGCTACGAGGTCGCGGCCCGACTGGCGGCTGGGCTGACGGCCCGCCCGCTCGCTCACCAGAACGGACAGGCGCCCCTCCTCGGCGCCGTGGCGGGCGGCGCGCGGCTGCGAGGGCTGAGCGGCGAGCAGACGAGCCTGGCGCTGAGGATCGGCGCGATCCTCGTTCCTGACCCCGGGCTACACCAACGCAGTGGCTGGAGCCACCGCGCTCAACGTGGCCGGCGGGATGAGCGGGCTCGCCGGCGTGCTGGCGCCGGAGCTGGCGCTGGCCGGCATCGCCGCGCAGGCCGACGCCATCGAGGAGACCTTCGGCCGTCTGGCCGGCGACGGCTTCCGCCCCGAGGCTCTCACCGAGGACCTCGGCGAGGGCTGGGAGATCGCCCGCAACTACTTCCGCCTGCGCGCCTGCTGCAATCCCATCTACGCGGCGCTCGACGCGCTGGAGGACATCCTCTCCGGTCTTCGGCCACGACCCGCCGACATCGAAGGCATCGAGGTCGCCACGTACCGCTTCGCCGCCAACATGCGCGAGGTCGACCCGGTCAACGCCTTCGCGGCCAGATACTCGCTGCCGCATGCGGCGGCCGCGCTGATCCTGCGGGGGAACGCGGGCCACCACGCCTTCACGGACGCCCTTGTCCGGGACCCGGCGATCGTGGCCCTTCGCCGCCGGGTCACGGTTCGCGAGGATCCCGATCTCAGCGCGCAGGTCCCCCGCCTCAAGCCGGCGCGGGTGACCGTCACCTTGACCGATGGTCGCCAGGTGACCCGCCTGTGCGAGAGCGCCCGCGGAGACCACCAGGCCCCGTACGGAGACGGCGAGGTCCGGTCGAAGTTCCGTGAGCTGGCGGGCCTGGTGCTGAGCTCGACCGGGGTGGCGCGCGTCGAAGCGCTCGTCGAGCGTCTCGACGAGCTGGCCGGACTGGGGGAGCTGGTCGACGCGCTGCGGGACGACCGCGGGAACGCGCGCCTCAGCGCGGCGCCGACGCCCCCGGCGGAACCGGGCCGAACGCGGGCGGAGGCACGCGGCGTCTCGAGGCCGACTCGTAGGCCGAGGCGACCTTCAGGATGACGTCCTCGCGGCCGGGCTCCGCCCGGAACACGAGCGAGAAGGGCAGCCCGGGCTCGGGAACCCTCGTCGGCACGTCCGAGTCGACCGTCACGTACCGGGTGCCGTCCGGAGCCAGCGCGAAGACGGGGTCGTAGACCGTCCTGACGTAGCCGGCCGGGACCAGCACCTCCGTCACCCCCGCATTCGGTCCGTAGAAGGTCTCGGGGCTCAGATTGTTGGGCGGCCCCGGCTGGTAGGCGCCGCCGATCTTCCCGGGCGGAAACGGCGTGTGCAGGCGGACCAGCACGTCCAGACGGTTCTCGAGCATGACCATCATGTCCACCCGGCGCAGCAGCTCGCGCAGCATGATGCGCTCGTTGACGCCCTGACGCCCGCCGTGGGGGTTGCGCGGGTCGCTCACCTCTTCCCAGTTCCTGAAGGCGGCGCGCCCGTCGTCGCCCCAGAACTTCGAGCGCGCGTTGAGCGTGGGGAAGTCGACGAGGGTCTCGGTGAAGCCCCGCGCCTTCCAGTCCGCGGCGCGGCGCGCCAGGTACTGGGGCACGTGGAACCTGAACGCCATCGCGAGCTCCTGATCCTGGACGGTCGCGATGTCGAGGCTGGCGGGTGGGGCGATCCGTCCCTCCGCCAGCGCGACGCAGTAGTCGATCGGCTTCATGGTCCCGGTGCCGAAGATCTTGCCGGGCGTGAACTCGGTCGGCACGATCGCCGCCGCGAACTCCTCGAACACGGGCCGTCCGTCCCGGCCGATCCGGAACAGCAGGTCGGGCATGATCAGCGGCACCAGCCGCGCGAGCGCGCACCGGAAGTCGGTGGTCATGGGCTCGACCTCGGGATCCCGCTCCCACAGCGGGTCGGACGACTCCACCAGCGTCGCTCCCAGCCGGCCACCGAGGACCGTCTTGATCTCGCGGGCGGCCGCCGCGACGATCGGCTCCGCGGCCTTCGAGCCCGGCGCATACACCATGGACTCGCGCACGATGCCGAGGCGCATGCCGGCGAGAGCGCCCGGCGCCCCCGACGTCGCCGCGTGGCTCGCGTAGGGCGCGCTCGACACCGAGGCTCGGGGCACCGTCGTGTACGGGTCCCGCGGGTCGTAGTAGCCCGCCACGTCGTCCCGGAGGGCGTCCAGGACCCTGGCGCAGTCGGCGAGGGTCCGGCAGAGGATCCCGCTGCGGTCGCAGTAGATGTCGGCGCCGATGGCGCCGCCGTTGAACCCCAGCAGCGACTTGTGGGGGAGGATCAGCGCGACCGCGTTGTGATTGGCCGGTCCGCGACAGGACGCCCGCGTCTCCTCGCCCAGGCTGGCCATCACCAGGTTGGCGCTGACCGATACACCCGAGCCCGAGCTCGAGCCCAGCGACGCCGAGCGGGTCGTGTCGTACGGGTTCGCCGGGTTGCCGGCCCAGGTGCTGCGCTGATAGCCCAGGACCGACGGCAGGACCCTGGCCGGGGCGTGGCGGCCGCCGGGATTGCCGGCCCGCCCGTTGTATTCCGTGTTCACGGCCTTGGCGAAGATGATCGCGCCCTTGTTGCGGAGCTGCTCGACCAGCACGTGGTCGCGGGCGGGGAAGTCGATGTCGTAGCGCGCGTCGCCGCCGGCGGCGGTCCGCATGTCCTTCGTGTCGAAGGGATCCTTGAAGGAGAACACGACGCCGTACATCGGGAGCTTCCCGAGGTCGGGATTGCGCCCGTACGTCGCGTCGAGCTCGGCGGCGCGCTCCAGGGCGTCCGGCAGCCTGCGGAACACGTCGCACACGGGCGGGGCCCCGGCCGGCAGCGGGCCGTCGGCCGGGTGGCGGTCGAAATCTCCGCGGCAGGTGACCGAGCGCTCGCCCCGGATGTTGAGCGTGGCCAGCGCGTTCAGCTGTCCGGCATTCGGCTTGCCCGTAATCATCCCGAACTGTTGCTGGACGCTCGGATCGGAGGCGGTCGCCTCCATGCGCCCGTACTCCAGGGCCGGTCCCCGGTAGCGGTGCAGCTCGGGCAGGATGGCGGAGGCCTCGACGGTCTCGGTAGGGAAGCGCAGGCGCTGCATGCCGCGCTCGGCGCCCGGCGCCTCGGGAACCGCGGCGCCATCGACCGTGACGAGCAGGCTCGCCACGCCGTTGTAGGCTCGCACGCGGTCGATGTACTGCTGGACGACCGCGACGACCGTCGTGCGGCCCGCGCGGATCGCCGCGTGCAGCTGCTCGATCGTCGCCTCCTCGAGGCGGAACGGCTCCCCCTGGGGACGGGGCTGGGCGGTCACGGCGTCGTCTCGTGCATCGGCATTGGACGGAGCGAGATCCTCATGACGCGGTTCACGCCGAAGGATAGGACAGAGACGATCCGAAGGCCAGCGACCGCGGCGGCGCGCCTCGCGAGCCCCAGGAGACGCCTTGACGCGGCGGGGCCAGCGCGCGATCCTTGCCCGCTGGAGCGCAGCGGGCCGATCGTCGAGGGAAACGAGACGCAGAGAGGAGCGCGCCATGACGACGAGTCGCACGTCCTACGTGTATGCGGGACTGGCGGGCGAGACCGCCGCGGGGCGCCCCGTCAAGTCGGGTCTCTACCGCATGGCCGCGGGCGCTCACGAGTGGGAGCTGGTGACGCGGGGGCTGCCCGAGGCGCCGACCATCCGGGCCTTCGTCGCGCACCCCGAGCAGGCCGGCACCGTGTACGTGGGAACCCAGCACGGCCCCTACCGCAGCACGGATCACGGCGAGCACTGGGACAAGCTCGACGTCGCCGATCACGGCTCGCCCGTGTGGTCCCTGATGCTCGACCCTCGCGACCCCAGGGTGCTGTATGCCGGGTACGAGAACTGCGAGATCTTCCGCAGCGAAGACGGCGGCGAGCACTGGCGGCAACTCCCGGTGACGGTCCGGTTCCCGGAAGTCACGGTGGGCCCCGGGGCCAACCCGGCCAAGCGCGTCCTGGAGCTCGCCGCCAATCCCGCCAACCCGGACGAGATCTACGGGGCCATCGAGGTGGGCGGCATCATCCGCAGCCTCGACGGCGGCGAGCACTGGGACAACGTGAGCCACGGCCAGTACCTGAACGACGACACGGTGGACATGCACGGCGTGCTCGTCGGACGCTGGCGGCCGGGGACGATCCTCGCCATCGCCCGCGCCGGCCTGTTCTGCAGCACGGACCGGGGCGAGCACTGGGCCAGCGCGAAGCTCGAGCCCCTGAATCCCAAGGGCCAGACGTACTGCCGCGACATCCGCGAGGTTCCAGGCGACCCCAGGACCATCTGGATCGCCGCTGGCGCCGGCTTCCAGAGCGACGTCGGAGCCCTGTTCCGGAGCCGGGACGGAGGGCTGACCTGGAGCCGGGTGGACATGGGTCTCAAGCCGCAGAGCACCATGTTCGCGGTCGTCTTCGACGAGCGCCAGCCCACGCGCATGTACTGCGGGACCACCGGCGGCGAGGTGTTCGCGAGCGAGGACGGCGGGCAGAGCTGGGCGGCGCGTCCCCTGCCGGAGGGAGCCACGCAGGTCTACGCGATGGGGTGGGCCTGACCCGTGCCGGAGTACATCCCCAGCCCCAGGCAGTGGGTGCGCGATCAGGTCGAGCTCTACGAGCGCAGCGGGGGCACGGACGGCACCACGCTGCGCGACACCGGCCTGCCGGTCGTCATCGTGACGCACACCGGCAACAAGACCGGCGCGATCCGCAAGACCCCGCTGATGCGCGTCAAGGACGGGGCCCGCTACGTCCTCGTCGGGTCGGTCGGCGGGGCGCCGACGCACCCGGTGTGGGTGTACAACCTGCGCGCCAACCCGCTCGTCGAGATCCGTGACCACGCCGTCGTGCAGCCGATGCGCGTCCGCGAGGTGAACGACGAGGCCGAGCGCGCACGCCTCTGGAAGCTCGCCGTCGCGGCCTATCCGCCGTACGCCGAGTACCAGGCGCGCACCAGCCGCCAGATCCCACTCTTCCTCGCCGAGCCCCGCGCCTAGCGCCCTTTCCTTCTCTCCGCGCCGACCGTAGAATGCCAGGGCGATATCCATCGCGAATCCACGAGGGGTGGGACACCACGATGAGCGTTCAGGCGCCTCCGCTGTCGATCGAGTCGGTCAAGCTTCCATACGAGCGGCAGCGGCTGGAAGACATCGGCTACATGACCTGCATGACGCTCACGCTGCTGGGCAACTACGCGCAGACCGGCCATTTCGGCGGTCCGCTCGCCTACACCCCGTTCAACGTCGCGATCCATCTGGCCGGGGGCGAGCTGGGCGGGCTCCGGTACGACTATCGGCGTCCCAAGCACCCGTACAGCGACAAGTTCATGCTGGCCGGGGGGCACTGTGCGCCCACGTGCTACGCGCTGTGGATGATCCTCGGCCAGGCGCTGCACCGGAAGTATCAAGCCACCGGTGACCGCCGCTACTACGTCGCCCCGGACGTCGCGATGCTCCCGGTCGATGCCCTGGGATTCCGTCGCGGCGCCGGCGCGCTGAAGACGCTGCTGACGGCACACGGCCTGGCCGATCATCCGCTCTTCGCCCAGGCCCGCGGGCGGGGGATCCGGGCCCTGCCCGGGCACATCGAGAGCACCGACGTCACCAACGACGTCAACGGCGGCCCGTCGGGTGTCGGGATCGCGACGGCGGCCGGCAAGGCCGCGTTCTGGGACATCGTCGGCGCCCCCATGGGGACACCGAAGGTGATCGCCTTCGAGGGCGAGTTCGCCATGACCGAGGGGCACGCCCAGGAGCTGAAGACGCAGGCCATCGCGCTGCAGGTCGGCAAGCGTCTCCGGATCTTCCTCTCCGACAACAACGCCGGCATCGACGATGCGCTGCTCGGCGGGGTCGTCCATCGAAGGTTCGACGGCTACCGGTTGATCGACCAGTGGACCTCCTACGGCTGGAACGTGTTCCCGCTGCCGGACGGCGCCGACTACGACCTGATCGTGGGCGTGCTCAAGACCATGGAGGAGTGGGACCCGTCGGACCGGCGGCCGATGATCGTGATCGGCAAGACCACCAAGGGCTACTGGCCGGGCGCGGTGAACGGCAAGATCCCCGGGGCCGGAGACCAGGTGGTCGGGTATCCCAGCCACCCCTACGCGATGAAGATGAACTCCGAGTACTTCGTCGCCCTGGCGCGGACCTTCGAGCAGCGCTACGGGGTGTCGTTCGCCGGCATCAGCCAGGGGCCGGTGACCGATCCGCGCGAGCGGCTGATCCAGTTCAAGACCAACATCGACATCGCCATGTCCGTGCTCGAGCGCGACGGCCTCGGCGACTGGCTGGCCGACCGCCTCGTCGAGATCGCCGAGTCGGTGCGGGACGACGTCGCGCTCCGCGTCGACGTGAAGCACGACCCCTTCCTGGACGATCGTCTGGGCGTGGCGAACCTGCCCGAGGAGCCCCAGACGCTGACGGTGAAGAACGCGGTCTCGGGCACCGACAAGCAGCTGAAGATCGCGCTGTTCCGCAAGGCCGGCGAGGTGGCGGGCGCGCGGCGGGCGATCTCCGAGGTCGTCAAGTGGCTGAACCACGTCACCGACGGGCGCGTATTGACGCTGGCCGCCGACCTGTCGGAGTCGATCAACCTCGAGCACGGCAGCATCTGGGGCCACTACGATCCCGACACCAACCCGCTCGGGACGCGCCTCAAGGCCGCCATCCAGGAGGCGGGCAACGTCTCCACCGCCATCGGCCTGGTCGGCCAGAACGCCTCGCTCGACCCGGACCGGTTCGCCGGCGTGTGGGCGTTCAGCGGGACCTACGGCGCCTTCACGCCCCTGATGTACCTGCCGGCCCGCGTGTGGAGCCAGCAGAACCAGGACAGCAAGTTCCGCACGGGCGTCCTGCACATCCTGGCCGGGCACTCCGGCCCGGAGACGGCGGCCGACGCGCGCACGCACTTCGGCATCTTCGCGCCGCAGGTCTGGAAGCTGTTCCCGCGCGACCAGGTCATCAACCTGAGCTTCTGGGACTACAACGACGTGGCGCCGGGCTACTTCGCCGCCGCCGAGGTCGCCGCGCGCGACAAGAAGGTGGGGGTCATCATCATCGAGGTCGCGCGGCCCGACTTCCGCGTGGCCGACCGGAGCGCCTTCGCCGACACCGACGTCCGGGCCGCGGCCAAGGGCCTCTACGTCATCCGGGATTTCGCCCCCGGCGCGCCGCGGCACGGCTACGTGGTGGCCCAGGGCTCGAGCTCGACCTTCAACCTGGTGAGCGTGCTGCCGCGACTGGCCGAGGCCGGCGTCAACGTGAAGGTCGTCGCGGCGATCAGCGAGGAGCTGTTCGACCGCCAGCCGGAAGCCTACCGCAACGCCGTCCTGCCGCCGGAAGCGCGCCAGGACCTGATGTTCGTGAGCAGCGGCACCCGTCGCATGTGGCCGCTGCGCAACGTCGGCCCCCTGACCGACGCGTACTCGCTCACCGCGGACTGGGACAACCAGTGGCTCACGGGCGGGACCGAGGCGGACGTGGTGGCCGAAGCCCATCTCGATCCGGACTCCATCTTGGCCGGCGTCCGGCGCTTCGCCCAGGACCGCGCCGCGCGCCTGGAGCGCCAGCGCGCGTGGCTGGACGCGCTCCGGTAAGCCGGCCGGAACGCGCGCGGCCGGCAGAGCTCAGGGTGAGGACTGCACGGACTCCAGGAAGCTGAGGACCCGTGCGAGGTCCTCGGGCCTGAGGATCTCCTTCCACGGCGGCATCCCCTTGACGGCCCGTCCCTCGGTGACCGTCTGATAGAACACCGCCGTCATCCGCTCGCCGTAGCGGAGGCGCAGGCGTCGCAGGTCGCGGGACGGCTCGGGGCTGTGGGCGTTGGGCGAGTGGCAATGCGAGCAGTGCTGGTTGAACACGGCCCGGCCGGCAGCGACCGCGTCGACCGCCCCGGTGGGCGGCGACGGCGCGGACGGCGGGGGAGCCGCGGCGACCGGCTCCGCCGGCGCGGCCGTGAGGTCGACGGGCGCCGTCAGGGGGAACCCGTAGTGCCCGGCCGCGCGCCTGATCTCGAGCTCCAGCTGGACGAGCACCTCGTCGATCCGCCGCCGGAGCGCCTCGTCGCTCTTGCGGACGCCGATGCCGACGTGCCACTGCATGCCGTCACCGGCGACGGGCACGACGCGATAAGCGTCGGCGAACCTCGTGTGGTTCAGGTAGCCCGCGATCGGCCCCCACACGAAGGCCGCGTCGACCTCCTGCCGGCCCAGGGCCTCGACGGCCTCCTGGGCGGAGCGGAACGTCGTCACGCTGAAGCCCTGCCGGGTCGCCAGGAGTGACTGCGGCGGCGTTCGGAACTCCACCGCGAGCCGGTGCGGCTTCAGGTCGTCCAGCCGGCCGAAGGCCAGCGACGCGGGCGCCATGATCGCGTAGCCGACGTCGAGAAAGGGTCGCGACACGGCGACGCTCCGATCCATGTACCCCGCGCCCTGGGGCAGTCCGACGTGGGCGTCGCAGGCGTCGGCCAGCAGCGTGTTGCGCAGGGCGCGGCTGCCGTAGAACGTGCGCCACCACACCACCTCGGTCGCCAGTCCCAGCCGCGCCGCGACGAGCGCGCCGACGTCCAGGTAGAGGCCGCGCTCGGGTCCGGTGGCGCTGCTGAAGGGCAGGTTGTCGGGGTCGGCGCACAGGCGCAGCGTGCCGGTCGGCGGCCCGGCCATCGACACGGACGCGACGAGCGTCGCCGCGGTGAGCAGCGCGCGGGACAGGAGACGGATCACGATGCCGGAGCCGGGCGGGAGCCGCGCACCCGGCTTCCCGCCCGGGACACCTCGGCTACGGCGACGGCAGCTCGAAGACGAACAGCGCGCCGCCCTCGGGGCTCGCCGCCACCATCTGCTCGCCCATCTTCCCGAAGAAGGGCGGGATGGCGAACGTGCGGCCCGAGACGACCGCGACGTACTGCTTGCCGTCGACGGTGTAGGTGATCGGCGCCGCGCTGATGCCGGAGCCGGCCATGAACTTCCACAGCGTCTGGCCGGTCTTGGCGTCGAGCGCCTTGAACCAGCCGTGGATGTCGCCGTGGAAGACGAGCCCGCTGGCGGTGGTCGTGATGCCGCCGATGTACGGCAGGTCGTCGGTGTTCCCCCAGACCTTCTGCTGCTTGATCGGGTCCCAGGCGATGACCTCCCCCAGGTGCCCGCCCGGCCCCCACTTGCCGAGCTCGAAATCAGCCCCGAGATAGAAGGCCCCGCGCTTGTAGTCGACCTGGGCGAGGTTCATGTCCATGCAGATGTTCAGCGTCGGCATGTAGACGAGCCCGGTCTGCGGGCTGTAGCTCATCGGCATCCAGTTCTTGTTGCCGATGGCCGACGGACAGACGTCCTTGGCGCGGAAGTTGACCCGCGGCCTCTTCTCGGGCACCTCGATGGGCCGGCCGGTGGTCATGTCCATCCCACTCGTCCAGTTCGCGGTGGCGAACAGCTTGGCCGAGATGAGCTGACCGGTCTTGCGGTTCAGCACGTAGAAGAACCCGTTGCGGTCGGCCTTGAACAGCACGGGCGTCTTCTGGCCGTTGATCTCGACGTCGGCGAGGACGTTCTCGTTCACCCCATCGTAGTCCCAGGCGTCGTGCGGGGTCGACTGGTAGAACCAGGCCAGCTTGCCGGTGTCCGCGTCGATCGCCACGGTGCTCGCCGAGAAGAGGTTGGTGAACTGCCCGTAGTTCGAGCTGTCGTTGCCACGCACGGCCGCGTTCCACGGGCCCGGATTGCTGGTGCCGTAGTAGATCAGGTTGAGGGCGGGGTCGTACGACCCGATCGCCCACGCCGCGGCGCCACCGTACTTCCAGGAGTCGCCCTTCCACGTGTCGTTGCCGGGCTCGCCCGGCCCCGGCACGGTGTAGAAGCGCCACACCTCGCGCCCGTCGGCCTGGTCGTAGGCCACGATGTAGCCGCGCGCGCCGTACTCGCCGCCGCCGAAGCCCGTGATCACGAGGTTCTTGGCGAGGGTGGGGGGCGACGTGATGACCGAGCCCTGCGTGTGGTCGATGACCTGCGTCTTCCACACTTCCTTGCCGGTCGCCGCGTCGAGGGCGACCAGGGCGCCGTCGAGCCGCCCCACGAACACGCGGCCGTTGGCGTAGGCCACGCCGCGGTTGTTGACGTCGCAGCAGGCGTACTGGTCGATGCCGGCCGGCACCTCGGGCGAGTACCGCCACTTCACGACCCCGGTCTTGGCGTCCACGGCGAACACGTTCTTGGGACCGTGCGACGAGGTCACGTACAGCGTGTCACCGATCACGAGGGGGGTGGACTCCTGGGACCGGAGCGAGCCCAGCTGGAGCACCCACGCGACCTTCAGGTCCTTCACGTTGGCGGGCGTGACCTGGGTCAGCGGGCTGTGGCGCGTGTTGCCGGGATCGCCACCATACACGGTCCAGCCTTGCTGGGCATGGGCGGCGAGCGCGAGGACCAGGATGACCGCGAGCGCGACGACGGACGACAGGACGTGTCGCTTCATCGAACCCCTCCCTCGATGTCGGAGACCATCGTTCCCTCGGCGCCCTCGAACGGCGACGACAGTGTCGCGATTCGAAAGCTGCGCGAGCCTAGGTCGGGGGAAGGGCCATTGTCAAGCGCGCGGGGCGCCGTCGTAAGCGTCGCCGCGTCGCGGCTGGGGCTTACCAGTGGCCGCGCCGATGATGATGACGGTGGCCCCCGTCGGCCGGGTAGGGCACCGGCAACAGGCACCCCGCAACGGTCGCTCCGACCCCGCCGGCCAGCAGTAACGTCGCGATCACCCGTCGGAGCGTGCGGTGCTTGGCGTCCATGGCATCCTCCTCTGGAGTGTGCGACGCGCGGGGGAGGGGATATATTCCGCTGCAACCACGGAGGTCGACGATGCACGCGAGCCGGCATCCGCGAGGGATCGCCGTGACGACGGCAGTGCTGCGGGCCTGGCTGGCCGCGCTGATCCTGGCGGCCGGGTGCGCCACGAGCGCGAGTCCGGCCAGGACGCCGGTCACGAACTTCCACCAGGTGGCCGGGGCGTGGACGAGCACCAGCGAGTCGGCCGTGCGGGCGAAGCTGGTCATCCAGACCAACGGCCGCTACTGGATGACGCTCGACAACGACGCCGCCTTCCATGGCCAGCTGAGGCTCGAAGGTGGCGCGCTTCGTTATGACGTGGGTCCCACCGGCGCGTGGCGAGGCACGGCGACGCTGGTCGACGCCGGCGGCAAGGAGCACCTGCGCTTCGTGCACGACACGGGTCAGTTCTGGATGGAGTGCGAGCCCGGGCCCTGAACGTTCCCCCGCCGGAGCCCGCGGTCAGGCCAGGAGCAGCCGGCGCACGACCTCCACCAGCACGGCCGGCAGCGCGCCCTGGCGTCGCAGCAGCGCGTAGCCGTGGCGCCCGAAGATCGTCGGCATGTAGCCGGGCGCCTCGTGATCGACGGTCAGGCAGAACGGGACGAGCCCCTGCACGCGCGCCTCGGCCACCGCCTGTCGGGTGTCCTCGACGCCGTAGCGGCCCTGGTATTCGTCGACGTCGTTGGGCTTGCCGTCCGAGAGCACGAGCAGAAGGCGGTGGCGCGCCGGTTGCCGGACCAGCCGCGCGCTGGCGTGCCGCACGGCCGCGCCCAGCCGCGTGTAGCCGTCGGCCTCGAGCGCGGCGACCCGGCGGCGGACGTCCATCCCGGTCGGCTCCGCAAAGTCCTTGATCGTGAGGACGCGCACGGCGCCGGGCCCCTGGGCCGAGAAGGCGAACGCCGCGTGGCGATCGCCCAGCGCGTCCAGCGCCTCCAGCAGGACGACGAGCGACTCCTTCTCGACGTCGACGATCCGCAGGCTGCCCGCCATCCAGCCGTCGGTCGACGCGCTGACGTCCACCAGCAGGGCGATCGCGAGGTCGCGGCGGCCCGGCCGGGCAGCCACGTAGAAGCGATCGTCGCCTGGTCGCCCCGCTCGCCAGTCGGCGAAGCTCGACACGTACGCGGTCAGGTCGAGGTCGGGGCCGTCGTCCTGTCGATCGACGCGCCGCCGCCGCGGGCGCAGACCCTCGAAGCGGCGACGGACCTGGCGCACGAGCGAGGCATGGCGAGCCATCACCTCGTCGACCCAGCGCGCCGGCCCCGCCGGCGGGACGGCAGGCCAGACGGTGGCGCCTCGCTGACGATAGGCGCCGAGGCGATAGTCCCACTCGGGGTACACGAGGCCGGCGCCGTCGGCGGCGGGGCCGACGGGAGCGGGAGCACGCGCGATCGACGCGGCGTCGGTGCCGAGCACCTCCGGCGCGACGCCGGGAGTCCGCACGACCCGGGCCTCGGGGAGGTCCGAGAGGCTGTCGGCCAGGTCCGCGGCGTCGGCATCGGTCTGGTGGTCGTGCGGCCGCTGCAGCCCCATCGGATCCTCGACGCTCTCGAGGGGATCGTCGGCCCGGATCATCCACGTCCCGGGCCGATCGTCGTCCTCGTCGTCGGTCGCCGCGCGCACGCGCGGTCGCCGCCGGAGCGACGCCTGCCTCGATCGCTCCTGGCGCGCGTCGCCGGCCGGCGCCGGCGTCGTCCAGGCCGACGCCGGCGCCGAGCCCTCCGGAGGGGGCAGCGCGACCCCCCACAGCCAGACGACGGCGACACCGCGATAGCGCCCGCCCAGGGCGCGCAGGCGCGCGGCGGTGGCGCGTGCCCACGCGAGCGCCTCGACGGGCGTGCGCGTGACCGGGACCGTCGGGGGCGGCGCCAGCGGGTCGGCGGACAGCACGTCGGCGACCATCCGCTCGGCCTGACGCTCGAGCCCGGTGAGAGACGCCAGGGGCGGGCGCTCGCGCAGCGCGGCCGCGCGCCCGGCCCGCAGCGCGAGCGCGACACCCGGAAAGCTCGTCGCCAGGGCGTGATCCACGGCGACGGCCTCGGCGAGGGCGTAGAGGTCGCGCTCGAGGCGCTCGCGCGGCACACGCGCCGGCGTCCCGCGCGATGCCCTGGCGGCCTGCTCGATCGCCAGCATCCGGTAGGTCTCGATCGCCCGGGCCTCGTCGCGCGCGCCCGTCAGCGCGCGCGGCAGCCAGACCGTCACCCCGTCGGTGCTCGCCGGCGCGGTACGGGAGAGCAGGTGGCGGGGCGCGTGCCCGAGCACGCGGGCCAGCCACGTGGGCGGAGGCGGCGGATCGGCCGGCACGATCGCCGGGGCCCCGCCGTAGAGGGCCCCGACGACGAGGTCCAGCCGGCGCTTCACCCGCGACAGCGGCAGGTCCCCGCGCTCCGGCGCCGATCGCGCGCGCCACCACAGCTCGCGGACGGCCACCGTCGCCCGGCGAGCCGCCTCGATGAGCAGCGACTCGGGCTCGGCCACGGCGCTACAGCACGGCGTCGATCACGTCGTGCACGGCGGCGAGCAGCTCCGGGTCGTCGCTCAGCGGCCCGGCCACCGCCGTGCGGCAGGCCTGTCGAGCGGCCACGCCGCTGGCCATCAGGCGCGCCGCCGCCACCAGCAACCGCGTGCTCGGCACCTCCGGCAGCCCGCGATCGCGAAGCTGTCGCAGCCGGCCGGCCAGGGCGACCAGCTCGCCGGCGTCGCCCGGATCGACGCCGCCCTCGTGGGCGACGATCCGCGTCTCGAGGTCGGGCGGCGGAAACGTCAGGTCGAGGGCGACGAAGCGCTGCCGCGTGCTCGGCTTCAGGTCCTTGAGGAGGTGCTGGTAACCCGGGTTGTAGGAGACGACGAGCTGGAAGCCCGGCGCGGCGCGCACGAGCTCGCCCGTCTTGTCGATCGGCAGGACGCGGCGGTCGTCGGTCAGCGGATGGATCACGACGACGGTGTCGGCGCGCGCCTCCACGATCTCGTCGAGATAGCAGATGGCGCCCGCCCGCACCGCGCGGGCCAGGGGGCCATCCTGCCAGACGGTCTCGCCGCCGTGCACGAGATAGCGTCCGACGAGATCGCTGGCGGCGAGGTCCTCGTGGCAGGCCACCGTGACGAGCGGTCGGCCCAGGCGCCAGGCCATGTGCTCCACGAACCGGGTCTTGCCGCAGCCGGTGGGACCCTTGAGCATCACGGCCAGCGCCCGCGCGTGGCAGGCCGCGAAGACGGCCACCTCGTCGCCCACGGGGAGGTAGAACGGCTCGCCGACCGGAGGCGGTCGGAGGCCCGCCGGGTCGAGCCGCGTGCTCAGATCGCGGGCGTGCGAGCGGCCGCCGGCGCCTCGCGCTCGGCGACCGCGACGGGACGACCGGCCAGGAAGAAGAAGTCCCACAGGAACAGGGCGACGCCGAGCACGAACAGGGCGCCGGTGGCGACGAGCATCAGGAAGTGCACCTGGAGCTTCAGCTGCGTCTCGAGGAAGCCGATGCCGAGGATCCGCTCCAGGTAGGTCTGGGTGAGGCCGGCCGCGGCGAACGCCATCGTCATGCCGAACATGCCGGCCACCTGCAGCCAGAAGGCCCAGAAGCCCGCCGCCGTCTCGCGCGAGGCCTCGTTGCGGCCCGTGAGGCCGGGCAGCGCGTAGGTGATCATGCCGAGCACGATCATGACGTACGCCCCGAAGAACGCCATGTGCCCGTGCATCGCGGTGATCAGCGTCCCGTGCGTCCAGCGGTTGACGGCCGGCCACGTGTGGGCGAGCCCGAGGATGCCGGCCCCCAGGGCTGAGAAGACCGCGCTGCCGATCGTCCAGTGCAGCGCCATGCGATTGGGGTGCGTCAGACCCGAGCGGCGGATGGCCGAGTAGGCGTACATCGCCATGGCCAGGAACGCGAACGGCTCCAGCGCGCTGAAGAACCCGCCCAGCGGCAGCCAGTAGCGCGGCACGCCGATCCAGTAGTAATGGTGGGCGGTCCCCAGGATGCCGGAGATGAAGGTGAGCCCGACGATCACGTAGAGCCACTTCTCCAGCACCTCGCGGTCGACACCGGAGAGGCGCACCAGCAGATAGGCCAGCAGGCCGCCCTGGATCATCTCCCACACGCCCTCCACCCACAGGTGCACGGTCCACCAGCGGTAGAAGATGCTCACCGTGTAGTTGTCGAACTCCAGCAGCGCGGGGAGGTAGAGGAGGGCCGCGCAGGCCAGGCCGCCGACCAGGACGCCCTCGGTGGTGGTCAGGCGACCCCCGGCCCGGATCGTCATGCCGATGTTGTAGAGGAACATGAGCATGACGACGACGATGACGATCTTCAGCGGGAACGGCTGCTCGAGCAGCTTGTTGCCGGTCGTCCAGCCGAAGACGTAGCCGACCACGGCCGCCACGCCCATGGCGGTCCACAGGCCCAGCTGCACGTAGGCGAGCCGGACGCTGTAGAGCTCCACCCGCGACTCCTCGGGCACCAGGTAGTAGGTCGCGCCCATGAAGCCGGTCAGCAGCCAGACGAGCAGCACGTTGGTGTGGATCGCCTTGACGACGTCGAACGGAAGAATGCCGAGCAGGGGGTCGGGTCCCAGGTACTTCGCCGCGGCGAGCAGGCCGAAGACCATCTGGAGACCGAAGAGCAGGAGCGCGACGACGAAGTACGGATACGCGACGGCCTGCGAGCGGTACCTCATGGCCTCCCTCTCACCGCAGCGTCAGCAGATAGGCCACGATCTGGTCGATCTGCTCCGCCTTCAGCGTCTGGGCGTAGTCGCTCGGCATCAGGGACCGGCCGCCGGCCGCGTAGGTGGGACCGACGAGGACGTGGGCGTTCGGCTCGACGATCGATTCGCGCACGTATCCGGCGGCGTCCCGGGCCCGGCCGCGGTAATCGGACGCCGCGACGCGCGCGGCGGCCGTCGTCGAGATGCCGGCCAGCGTCGGCCCGACGATGTTGATGCCGGGCGCCAGCGAGTGGCAGGCCGCGCAGCCCGGCGGCGTGGCGCTGAAGAGCGCACGGCCGAGCTCCACCGGGTCCTGCGAGACGGCCTGCACCGGCGCGGCCCCCAGCACGGCGCCGGGCACCGCGCTGCCGCGCACGAGGATCGGCCGCGGCGGCCAGCCCTGCGTGTCGATGCGGCTCACCCACGCCAGAAACGCGATGACGTCGTCGATCTCGCGATCGCTCAGGTTCAGGGTCGGCATCAGCCGACCGTCCCGGGCTTCCGAGTAGAACTTCGTCGGGTCCTTGAGGAACTCGCGCAGGTAGGCGGCGCCGCGCTGGGCGGTGATCTGCGTGAGATCGGGGGCGTAGTACGCCCCCTCGCCCAGCAGCGTGTGACAGTTGATGCAGTTGCGCCGGTGCCAGACGTGCTTGCCGGCCAGGACGTGCTCGTCGATGGCGGCCGCGTTGGTGAGGCGGGGGAACTGCCGGTGGCTGTCGATGGTGAGGACGGTGAAGATGAGCGCGCTCAGCGCCGTGCTGACGACGAAGAACCGGCGCGCTCCGCGTTTCGTCACACGCCGATCCGACCGAAGTTGGCGACGGCGATCCAGCCGGTGTAGACGGTGGCGGCGACCATCAGGGCGAGCACCACCCACGCCAGGACCCTGGCCAGGGGAGCGGAACCTTGTCGCTCGTCCCTCGCCGTCATCGGAACTCCCATGTCGGATTCGGAACCCAGCGGCCGCGTCGCTGCCGACGGCGCCCATAGTCGCGCACGGCGCGAGGCCGTGTCAACGTTTCCGCGCGTCCCGTCCCGCGCATCCCCGCGCGAGGGCGCCGGCCGGCCCCTGGCTTGACAGCGCTGCCGCCATCGCGGGACGACCCCACGGCTGCACTATTCCGCTCGTGTGAGGAACGATATGTATCTGTGGCTGTGCTCGACGAAGTGGTCGGACGACCCGGACATCGACCCGGGCTCGGAGCCGCTCGTGCACGTCGCGGACTTCTGACACTCGTCGCCGCGGGCGCTCCCGGCGAGCGGGAGCGCGCGCCGGCCCGGACTATTCGTGAATGCGTGCAGAGCGCGGACTATTCATGAACGCGGTGACGGCCGAACGGGCACGGCGGAAGGCGGGTGGACGGGGGTCCGGGTGACCCGTTCCCTCCGAGCCCGAGGACGCCACCGCCCGAGAGATTGGGAACTTCGACGACGTCGTCCGGAGCCGAGCGGGACGTGGTCAGAGCGACCCCCATCCACCCGCCTTCCGCCGTGTCCCGTTCGACCGTCTAGCCCGTTTCGGTCGTGGCCAGCTTGCGCCGGACCAGGTTACGCACCTCGGTCAGATCGAAGGGCTTCGTGAGGAACGGCGCGCCGGTCCGCTCCACGGCCTGCCGCTTCTCGACGTCCAGCACGTCGCCGGTGACGAAGATCATCCGACGCCGGAGGGGCGCGAAGCGACGCTCGATCTCGCGGAAGAGCTCCAGGCCGTCCATGAGGGGCATCTTGGTGTCCGACAGGACGAGGTCGAAGGCCTCGCGCTCGAGCCGTCCCAGGGCATCCGCCCCGTTGGCCGCGATGTGGACCTGGTGGCCGTCGCGCTGGAGCGCCTCCCCGAGCAGCTCGGCCAGGTCCCGCTCGTCGTCGACGATGAGAATCCGCTTCGACCCGACCGGCGGCGGCGTGGCGTCCTGGCGAGCCGCGGCGACCGCCGCCGGCCTGGCGACGACCGGCAGCGTGAGCGCGAACGCGGCGCCGCCGCCGGGGGCGGTCTCCAGCGTGATGGTGCCGCCGTGCTGCTCGACGATGCCCCGGCACAGCGAGAGCCCCAGGCCCGTGCCCTGACCGGGAGGCTTGGTGGTGAAGAACGGCTCGAAGATCTTGGCGCGGATCGCCGCGGGAATCCCCGGCCCGGTGTCCGTGACCTCCAGGCGCACCTGGTCGCGCCCCGGCACGACCCGGGTCGCGATCGAGATCTCGCGCCGCCCCGGGCTCCGGCGCATCGCCTGGTGCGCGTTGCCCAGCAGGTTCACCAGCACCTGGTGGAGCTGGTGGCCATCGGCCCAGAGGGCCGGCAGATCGCCCGCGGCGTGCACGCTCACCGTGACGTTGTCGGTCCGCAGCTCGTAGGCGAGCAGCTCCACTGCGTGCTCGACGACCTGGTTCAGGTCGACCACGTCCCGCTCCGGGGGTCGCTGCCGCGCCAGGGACAGGAAGTTCTTCACGATGCGCGAGCAGCGCTCGGCAGCCGCCATGATCTTCTCGGCGCGCTGCCGCACCGACGACTCGGCCGAGCGTTCGCGGAGCAGGTCGGCCTGGCCGAGGAGAATGCCCAGCGGGTTGTTCAGCTCGTGCGCGACGCCGGCCAGCAGGGAGCCCATGGTGGCCAGCTTCTCGCTCTGCAGCAGCTGCTCGGTGCGCTCGCGTACCGTCTGCTCCAGCGACCGGTTCTGCTCGTCGAGCTCGAAGTACAGCTGCCCGCTCTCGATCAGCAGCACGCCCAGCACGAAGCTGGCCGCGAGCAGTCCGTAGATGCGGCCGGCGTAGAAGCCCAGGTCGAAGCGGCCGGCATTGAGGACTGCGGCCAGCGCGATGTCGAACAGCCAGGCGCACATCACCACCATCAGCCAGAGGTCGAGCATCGAGCGGCGCCGACGCCGCCACAGGACGATCAGCGCCAGCAGGCTCGCGGCCCAGACACTGGACACCACGACGATCATCGCGCCGGTGTAGTGGTGCCCGGCCATGATCGCCGGCAGCGCGTCCGCGCCGGCCGTGGCGAGCAGCGTGAGGGCGCAGACAGCGGCCATGACACCGAGGATGGAGAGCGCGACGCGGCCGCCGACCCCCTGGCCAGCCGTCGGGCTGTTGCGATCTGGCTGGGCCGATCGGGCATAGGCGATGACCAGGATCGGAAAGCCGGCGTGCCAGAACATGTACAGCCACGCGGTCGTCTGCGGGCTGGCCCCCAGCAGCCCGGTCGGGGAGAAGAGGCCGGGGAACGTGAGCAGGTGCGCGAACGCCATCAGGCCGGTGTAGAGGTACGCGGCCGACAGGACCATGAGCCCCCGCGGCCTCAGGAAGATCACCTGGCCGAACAGGAGGACGGCCGTGATCAGATCGTTGACGATGAGGGCCGACTGGTAGATCGGGATGAACGCCCACATCGGGGGCAGGGGGTCGCGCGCGAACGGCGCCAGCGCGAGGAAGATGCCGCTCGACACGAGCACCACCGCCAGCGCGAGGCGCCGGCCGCCGCGCCCGGCCGGCATCGTGGAGAGCAGGCCGGGACTGCCGTTCGAGGGCTCGGCCATCGCCTGCCATAGTAGCCCTGGAGGGCCGGTCCAGGGGCCATCATGCAGGGGGCCGTCTGCCGCGAGTCGCGGGCAGACGGCCCCCTGCCGTGCTTACCGCTTCACGGCGAAGACCCAGATCACCCCGCCTTGAGGGATGTCGGTCTTCGTGCCCCGGATCGTGTCGAGCGAGTCCTGCATCCGCTGGGCATCCACGCCCCAGCCGGATTGCACGGCGACGTACTGTGTGCCGTCGACGGCGAACGCGCTCGGCACGCCGGTGATGCCGGAGTTGGTCCGCCACTGCCAGAGCGGCTCGCCGGTCTTCGCGTCGAAGGCGCGGAAGTACCGGTCGTTGGTGCCGCCGGCGAAGATGACCCCGCCGCCCGTCGCCAGGATCGGGCCCCAGTTGTGCGACTCGAACGTGCGTGTCCACACTTTCTGGCCGCTGTTCATGTCCCAGGCCTGGATCTCGCCGATGTGCTTGGCCCCATCGGCGACGGCCATCCCGATATCCTTGATCTCGGTCCCGAGCCACAGCTTGCCTTCCTGGAACGTCTGCTGGGCGCCCAGGAGCGAGCCGCACAGGTTCTCGTTCGTCGGGATGTAGAGGTACCCGGTCTTCGGGCTGTAGGCCGCCGGCGGCCAGTCCTTGCCACCCCACAGCGAGGGACAGAAGGGAATCTTCTTGCCCGTGACCGGCTTCCGCGTCTCGTCGTACTCCGGACGGCCGGTGCGCGGGTCGAGCTTCGTGAACGCGGTCTGCTTGACGTACGGCTTGGCGTCGACGAAGGCGATGGCGTCGGCCCGCCGCTCCAGGACCCAGAGGTATCCGTTGCGGCCGGGATGGACCAGGCTCTTGATCGTCCGGCCCCCGCGCTGCACGTCCATCAGAAGCGGCGCCGAGACCTCGTCCCAGTCCCACGAGTCGTTCCAGTGGTATTGGTGATACCCGCGCAGCCGGCCCGTGTCGGCGTCCAGCGCGACGACCGACGTCGAGTAGAGGTTGTCCCCGGGGCGCTGATCGCCCATCCACTGGGCCGCGTTGCCGGTGCCCCAGTAGGTGAGGTTCAGCTGCGGATCGTAGCTGCCGGTGATCCACACCGAGGCGCCGCCCGTCTTCCACGCATCGCCCTTCCAGGTCTCGGAACCCGGCTCGCCGGGCGCCGGGATCGTGAACGTCTTCCAGGCCGGCCGGCCCGTCCGCGCATCGAGCGCCTGGACGAAGCCCCGCACCCCCAGCTCGCCCCCGGAGACGCCGACCATGACCTTCCCCTTGGCCACCAGGGGGGCGAGCGTCATGTAGTAGCCCTTCTTGTAGTCCTCGACCTTCTGGTCCCACACGGCCTTGCCCGTCTTCGCGTCCAGCGCCACGACGTGGGCGTCGAGGGTCGCGAGATAGACCTTGTCCTCGTACAGGCCAACGCCGCGGTTGGTCGGGTGGAGCTGGAAGAGCTCGTCGGGCAGCTCGCGCTTGTACCGCCACAGGAGCTCACCGCTCTTGGCGTCGAGCGCGAGCACCTGGTTCTGCGGCGTGCTCACGAACATGACGCCGTTGTTCACGATCGGGGGAGCCTGATGCCCCTCGACGACCCCGGTCGAGAACGTCCACACCGGCACCAGGCTCTTGGCGTTGCCGGGAGTGATCTGATCGAGGGGGCTATAGCCCCAGCCATCGTACGTGCGCCGGTACATCAGCCAGCTCCCGGCCTCGGGGCTCACGAGCCGCTGGTCGGTCACGGGCGTGTAGCTGGCGATCGCGGCGGTCGAGCGCGCGTGTGGCGCCGGTTGCGTCGCGGCGGGGGTGCTCGTCCCCATGCTCGACGACGTGCACCCGCCCAGGGCGGCCAGCGACGTCGTCGCGACCAGAAGACTTCCCACAGCGACCAGTGCTCGCGTGCTTCGCATCGTTCTTCTCCTCCGACGTTGGTGAAGGTGAAGCGTGCTTCCCTCAGCCTGGCTGGAAGCCAGGTCGGCTCGTGAAGCCGCCGCTGGCCACGATCACTCCCTCGACCAGCTTGACCGGCAGCTGCGGGAGCCGTCGTGGTGCGGGCCCGCCGACGACGCGGCCGTGGTCCCGCGGATCGAACTCCGATTCGTGGCAGGGGCACCGGAAGCGTCGTATCTCGGCCTGCCACAGCGTCACGTCGCAGCCGGCATGCGTGCAGACGCCCGAGTACGCGACGACGCCGTCCGCCGACCGGGCACGCGATGGCTCGTCGAGCTCTTCGGGGGCGAGCCGCACCAGCAGGACCTGGTTCAGGCGCGAGCCGTCACGGACGACACCACTGGCGGGATCGACGGGATAGACCATCAGGGGCGGCCGGCCGGCCCGCACGTCGTCCAGGACGACGGCGCCACGCTCGCCGCCGGCGCGCACGAAGCGGTCGTCGGGCTGGGGGCGCTGGGTCCGCGGGTCGGCGGTCTGGGCGGAGGCAGGGCAGGATGCGCACAGCGCAAGGCCGGCGCCGAGAGCGAAGCGCAGCACGGCGCGACGGTCGATGTCCCGGCCCGGCGCGGTCTGACGACCCTCACATGCGTCTGTCATTCGACTCCCCGTTCACGCGAGCCGTGGCGCGGGGTCGATCGGACTGCCGGTCGGCCGGGATGCCGCTGGCGCCACCCGTGTCGCCCCGCAGCGTGTGGAAGGACTCGCTTCACCTCCTCTCGTCCGGTCCGTCGAGTAGCCGGATTCTTTTCCCGACCGCGCGTCGTTGTCAAGGGAGGTGACGCGGCCGACGCAATCGCCTTTATGTTTTCTCTGCTTTGTGATTGGATTGGGCCCTCTTCGACGGGACCGAGACGGGTCGGTGACGACACGCGGGCGGCGGCGAGCCGCGTGCCGTGGCTCTTGGGGGCTCGATGATGAGAGGAGGCATGTCGCGATGATCCCACTCGACATCAACGGCAAGCGGCAGAACGTCGACCTGCCCGGTGAGACTCCACTGCTGTGGACGCTCCGCGACGAGCTGGGCCTCACCGGGACCAAGTTCGGCTGCGGGATGGCGCTGTGCGGCGCCTGCACCGTGCACGTCGACGGCCAGGCCGTGCGTTCCTGCATCACCCCGATCTCCGCGGTGGCGAACAAGAAGGTCGTGACCATCGAGGCGGTCGGCGCCGAGCCGGTCGGCAAGGCCCTGCAGGCGGCGTGGGTCGACGGCGGCGTCCCGCAGTGCGGATACTGCCAGGCCGGTCAGATCATGTCGGCGGCCGCGCTGCTCGGCCGGAAGCCGAAGCCGAGCGACGCCGAGATCGACGAGGCCATGAGCGGCAACATCTGCCGGTGCGGGACCTACACGCGCATCCGGGCTGCCATCAAGCAGGCCGCCGCCAAGCAGGGAGGCACGCGATGAACGCGCCAGTCGACCGGATTCCGGATACGGGCGCCGAGGCGTCGTCCGAGCGGCCCGTGGTCGTCGCCAACGTGAGCCGGCGCCACTTCCTGCAGGGGATGTCGGCGCTCGGCGGACTCGTGCTCGCGGTCGGCTTTCCCTCGATCGCCCGCGCCGCCGACGCCAAGAAGTACGGCGCCGACGGGATGCCCAACGGCTGGGTCGACGACCCGCTCGCGTTCGTGTCGATCGCCGAGAACGGCACGGTCACGATCGTCTGCCATCGCTCCGAGATGGGACAGGGCGTCCGGACCGGGATGCCGATGATCGTGGCGGACGAGCTCGAGGCCGACTGGAAGCGCGTGCGGGTGGCCCAGGCTCCCGGCGACGAGAAGAAGTTCGGCAACCAGGACACCGACGGCTCGCGCAGCACCCGGCACTTCTTCGAGCCGATGCGCCGCTGCGGCGCGGCCGCCCGCACCATGCTGGAGGCGGCCGCCGCCGAGCGGTGGAAGGTGCCGGTTTCGGAGGTCGAGGCGCGGAACCACGAGGTCGTGCATCGGCCCACGGGACGGCGGGCCGGCTACGGCTCGCTGGCCAAGGCGGCGGCCAGCCAGCCGGTGCCGGCGCGGGAGTCCCTGCGCCTGAAGGATCCGTCGAAGTTCCGCTACATCGGCAAGGGCCAGCTGAAGCTGGTCGACGCCCGCGACATCGCGACGGGCAAGGCCCAGTACGGCATCGACACCCGCCTGGAGGGGATGCTGTACGCCGTGGTGGCCCGGCCCCCGGTCTTCGGCGGCAAGGTCGTGAGCTTCGATCCCGCCGAGGCGCTCAAGGTGCCGGGCGTGGAGCGCGTGGTGCAGATCGAGCCCAGCCCGCTGCCGGCGCACTTCAATCCGCTCGGCGGCGTCGCCGTCCTGGCGCGCAACACGTGGGCGGCCACGCAGGGGCGCAAGGCGCTCAACATCACCTGGGACGACGGCCCCAACGCCAGCTACGACTCCACGGCCTTCAAGGCCACGCTGGAGGAGGCCGCCCACAAGCCCGGGAAGGTCGTCCGCAACGACGGCGACTTCGACGCGGCGGCCAGCGGCGCAGCGCGCCGCCACCAGGCCGAGTACTACGTGCCGCACCTCGCGCACGCGACGATGGAGCCGCCGGCCGCGGCAGCGCGCATCGCCAACGGCAAGTGCGAGGTGTGGGGCTGCTTCCAGTCACCCCAGGCGACCCGCGACCTGGTGGCCAAGCGGCTCGGCATGTCGGCCGACGACGTCACCGTACACGTGACGCTGCTCGGCGGCGGCTTCGGCCGCAAGTCCAAGCCCGACTACGGCATCGAGGCGGCCGTGCTCTCCAAGGCCGTGGACGGCAAGCCGGTCAAGGTCACCTGGACGCGCGACGACGACCTGCACAACTCCTACTACCACACCGTGTCCGTCGAGCACCTCGAGGCCGCCGTCGACGCTCAGGGCAAGCCGGTGGCCTGGCTGCACCGCAGCGTGGCCCCGACGATCATCTCCACGTTCAACCCGGAGGCCAAGAACGAGGCGCCCTTCGAGCTCGGCATGGGCGTCATCAACGTGCCGTTCGCGATTCCCAACGTGCGCATCGAGAACCCCGAGGCCACCGCTCACACGCGGATCGGCTGGTTCCGATCGGTCTCCAACATCCCCCACGCGTTCGCCGTCCAGTCGTTCGTGGCCGAGCTGGCGGCGGCGGCGGGCCGTGACCCGAAGGACTTCCTGCTGGAGGTGATCGGCCCCGCGCGGCAGGTGAGCCCGGAGACCCTCGGCGACACCTGGAACCACGGCGAGTCCCCCGAGCGGTACCCGGTCGACACCGGCCGGCTGCGGCGTGTCGTGGAGACCGTGGCCCGGGAGGCGGGCTGGGGCCGGAAGCTACCCAAGGGGCGCGGGCTCGGCATCGCCGCCCACTACAGCTTCGTCAGCTACATCGCCGCGGTCGTGGAAGTCGCCGTGGACGGCAAGGGGGCCGTGACGGTCCCGCGGATCGACCTCGCGGTGGACTGCGGGGCGTGCGTCAACCCGGACCGGGTCCGGGCCCAGATGGAAGGCGCGGCGGTGATGGGGCTCGGCATCGCCACGCTGAGCGAGATCAGCTTCAAGGGCGGCCGCGTGGAGCAGGACAACTTCAACTCCTACGAGGTGACGCGGATGTCCGAGGCGCCCCGGGTGATCCGCGTGCACATCATCCCGGGCGACTACAGCAAGCCCATGGGCGGCGTCGGCGAGCCGGGCGTCCCGCCGATCCCGCCGGCACTGTGCAACGCGATCTTCGCGGCGACGGGCAAGCGGATCCGCCGCCTGCCGATCCGGGATCAGCTCAAGACCTAGACAGGGAGGGACACGGAGCGGAGCGCGTGGGGGGCGCCGCCGGGCGGCGGCGCCCCTCGCGACGGCTAGCCGACGCGCTGCACCGCCTCGAGCATCCGGCGATGCGAGCCCACCGGCAGGGAGAGGCCATCGCGATCCGTGCTGACCGTTTCCACGTGGTCCACCCCGTTCACGGTGATGGCCACGCCGTCGTCGAGCGTCTCGACGAACTTCTTGCCCCGCAGGTACCACAGGGTGAACTGCACCTCGTCGATGGAGCACCCGAACAGCTCGAGCAGGACCATCAGCGGCACCGCCGGGTTGTTGGGGCGGCTGCGACGGGTCGTGTACAGGGCCAGCAGCACGAGCTGACGGAGCTCCCACTCGTCGCGGTAGAGCACCTCCGTCACCCCGCCGTCAACGGTGGCGCCGCTGCGACCCGCCGCGTCCAGGCTGACGCCGAAGCGCTCACGGTCGTAGGCCGTCCGGCGCACGGGGTCGGCGAGGACCGCGTGGGCCTCCGCGAGCTGCCTGAACACCTCGGCGTCCCCGGTGTCCTTGTTGTCGGGGTGATACAGCGCCGCCAGGAGTCGGTAGACCTTGGTGACCACGAGCGCGGTCGCGTTGCGGTTGATCTGCAGGGTCTCGTAATGATCGGGGGCTTCCGTGGTCATGGCACTCGCACTGGGCACTGGCGCCTGTTCGATCGTCGCTCAGCCGCCCCGGCCGCCCAAAGCACTTTTTTCAGCGGCGGTCGGCCTGCGCGCCGGCCCACGGAAGATCTTTCCGCGCGCCGAGCGTCGGCGGCCACCGGGCGCCCCGCGAGATCGAGCGAGGGCCGAGGGCGGCGCAGTCGGCCCGGGTGATCTCGCGATGGCCGCTGACCGCTCCGGGCCGCCCGAAGATCACGAGCACGACGTCGGCGGGACCGGGAGCGCCGCGGCACACCCGACGAGCGACGGCCCGGAAGACGCGGTCCTCGGGGTACGACGGCACGCCCAGCTCGTCCATCGACCACTCCCAGACGTCCAGCACGCTGGCACCGCTCCGGTTCTTCACGACGTGACGGCGGGCCGCATCGGGAAGCCCGGCGGTCACCGCGTCGGAGACGGACAGGGCGGCGGCCTTCACGTTGCCCGAGTAGAGCGCGCCCGAGAGATAGGCGTCCCAGTAGCCCCCGAAGCTGAGCGCGGGCAGGACGCCGAACAACGCCAGCGCGACGGCGTGCGGTCCGGCGCGGCGCGGGACCAGCACGCGCGAGGCCGGCTGCGCGTCCGTCCAGAACAGGAGCGCGACCAGCGCGGCCAGCGCCGCGTTCCATGGCCAGACCACGGCATTGGTCACGTGGGCCAGCGGCCCCAGCAAGCCGAGCACGACGACGTGAGTCGCCACGGCCCCCATGACCGCGGCGCGGCGCGTGCGTGGAGCGACCAGGCCCAGCGCGACCGCGATCTCCAGCAGCGGCGCGAGCAGCCAGCCGTGCAGCAGCCAGGGCTGCAGGCCGCGCGGCAGCGCCGTGAGGAGCGGCTCGACGAGCCAGGGGAACAGGAGGGTCGCGAAGGTGGTGTTGAGCTTCTGGATCCCGCTCCAGAGGTAGAGGCCGACGAGGACGGCGCGCCAGCTCGCCAGCGTCTCGGCGTCGTCACGCGCGAGGGCCAGCGCACCCAGCATCGCCACGTACTGGTAGAACCACGGCTGCCAGCGCGACTGATCGTCGGCGGCCAGGATCAGGGCCAGCACCGTCGCCGCCGCGGCCCACCACTGCGGGCGCGCGGCCAGCGCCACGCCGGCGAGGGAGGCCAGGAGCGCGCCGACCACGGCGACGTCGAGCGGCGATCCGAGTGCCGCCCAGCCGTCGACGACCGGGACTCTCGGGTACGCGCGCGTGGCGAGGAACAGCCTCGGGGCCAGCCCCAGCCCGGCCGCCAGGGCGGCCGCCACCACGATGCGGCTCCACCGCAGCGTCCCCGTGGGCGCCGAGGCGGCGCTCACGGGCCGGACGGGTCGTCTCGTCCGGCGCGTCACGTCAGCCACGCCCGCGCGGGCCGGCGGGGTTCGCCCGAAGAATGCCGGGATTTCGACGGCGCCAACCTATGATAAGCCGCATGGTTCACACGACGCCCTTCCGCCTCATCGCGCTCGTGCTCGCCACTGTGCTCATGGTCGTCGCCGCCATGCCCGCGAAGGCGGAGGCCATCGAGCCCCTGACCATCGTGGCCATCGCCGGCCTCGTCGTGGCCGGTATCGTGCTGATCGCCTATCTGGTCGTCGCCAACGTCGCGGGAAGGAAGCGGGCGGACACCGGACGGGTGGTGTGGATGGCGTGCAGGGGCGACGAGTGCGCGACGGTCCCCGCCGCGACGGTCATGGCGATCGCGGAGCGCGAGATGCCCGCCGGCGACCGTCAGGGGCCCTGAAGCCCGGACCGTCACCGCCCCGCCACCCGGGAGCGCGAGGTCGGGCCGTGGGCGTCGTCCTCACGCCAGTGGCAGCGACACCACCCGGCGGAACGCGCTGGCCTGCAGCGCCGCCGTGATCACCTCCTGCACGTCGCGTCCGATGTCCGCGGCGCACATCTCCGTCACCTCGCCGTGCGTGCGCAGACAGCTCAGGAAGTGCGTGGGGCCGTCGCGCTGATCGGGCGGCAGCGGCGGCGGCTCCAGGTACCGGTTGCTGGACGTGGTGACGAGCTGCACGCGGCCGGCTCCCACGCGGTCGCTCTCGTGGGTCGGACGGGGCTGGTGCACGATCAGCGTGCCCCGGTCGCCGTAGACGATCATCGCGAAGCCGGGCTCGCCGCCGATCTGCGTCCAGCTCGCTTCGAGCAGCCCGAGCGCGCGGGGATAGGACAGCACGGCCACGGCGTTGTCCTCGGCGGTGAGGTCGGCCTTGCGGGGCGGCGGCGTCACGGCTGTCACGCGCTCGGGCTGGCCGAGCACCAGGCGGCACAGGAGCGCGCCGTAGCCGCAATAATCGATGAGGGCGCCCCCGCCGTTGCGCTTGGGGTCGTAGAGCCATTCGCTGAACTGCGGCGAGCAGCCGAACTCGCGCGGACCCGCGTGACCGCCGCGATGGTTGAGCTGCACCGGCTCGCCGACGGCGCCGTCCAGCGCGAGCTGCAGTCCGTGGCGCAGGGCCGTCCGCCACGCTGTGGGCCAGTTCACCATGAGCGGCATGCGCGTGCGCCGCGCCGCGGCCAGCAGGGCCTCGGCGCCGGGCAGGTCCGCGGCCATCGGCTTCTCGATCAGCACGGGCAACCGCTGCTCGAGGGCCCGGACGCCCAGCTCGGCCGACGAGCGGTTGTCGGAGAAGATGAAGACCGCGTCGAGGTCGTGCCGCTCGAGCAGGTCGTCGAACGAGCCGTGCAGCTCGGCGTCGCCGTAGAGGCCGTTGAGCCGGTCGCGCAGGCGGGGATCGGGGTCGGCGGCGGCGACCAGCCGGCCCACGCCGCCGGCGACGAGGGCGCTCAGGTTCGACCACACGTGGTCGTGACTGAGGCCCAGGACGCCGACGTTCAGGCGCCCCATCACCGGGTGCTACCCGCGATCCAGTCCCACATCCTTCCCGCCATGGTAACCGAGAGATCGAGGTCCTCGTCGAGCAAGTAGCGCGCTGCGACAAGATCGCGGGCGACCGCCCGCACGCGCTCCAGGTACGCCGCCCGTGACGCGTAGCGTTCCTCGATGGAAGGCCGCGTGTCGCCCGTCTCCTCACGGCGCCGCCGGGTGACGGCGAACGGGATGGTGGCCCCGGCGAACACGAGCAGTTGCTCGGCGCCGCCGATATCGGGGTGGCGGAGGGTCCAGCCCGTGTGCGTCGCCAGCGGCACGCGCACCTCGGGCAGCGCGATCCCGGCGACCTCGTTGCCGTCCTCGTCCACCGCCGACACCAGCGACCCGAACCGCGCTCCCTCGCGTGGCGGAGCCTGCGACAGCACGCGCCGCTCCGGGTCACCGCCGAAGTCGAGGCGGCGCGGGCGAGCGTGGTGTCGCGGGTAGTGCGCTCCCGGGATGCCCTCGAACGTCTTGGCCACCGCCTCCGGCGGCACCGCGCTGCCGTCGTCCAGGCGCGGATGCCGGCTGGGCGGCGGCTCCACGCCCTCGGTGACCCACCGGTCGAGGTTCACGAGGCACGCGCGCAGCAGACGGCCGTAGTTGAGGGTGCCCCGGACATTCTGCGAGCGCTCGGTCCAGCCCGAGGGGTCGGCGGCGATCGGGGTGGTGTCGCTCGGCGGCCACACGCCCAGGCCGTGCTCGGTGCCCGCGAAGTGGTAGATCCGGGTCCGGGCGCCGTGGGCGACGTCGCCCCGACCGTCGGGGTCGGTGTGGGCGAGCGAGGCGTCGCCACGGTGATACTCGGAGGCGGTGTTGGTGTAGAAGATTTTGAGCCGGCTGCCGCGCGCGTCCACGCGGGCGTGGAGCGCGTCGGTGAGGTCGACGACGGGATCCGTGGAGGCCACGTCCGTCGAGGGAAAGACGTGCGCCATCATTTGCGGCCGGTCCTTGGAGTTCTGGCCGAACCGCTGGTTGAACTCGCCGCGCATGCCGCCGGCGACGTTGGCGATGATGCCGTCCAGGGCCTCGCGGCCGTGCTCGTCGAGGTTCAGGTCCCAGTACACGAGCGCGCGGAGGAATCGCCCGGTCTGGGACCGGCCGTAGGCGTACGCCCACCGCAGGCGCCCGGCGGCGGGACCGTCCGGGTCGTGCTTGAGCCAGGACGCGCAGTCCCGGACCGCCGCGAAGCTGAGCCCGAGCACCGGCGCCCCGACCGCGGTGTAGGCGACCTGGTAGAGCCGCCCCTTGTCGAACCCACCCTCCAGCCAGACGTGCCGTGCATCGGGCACCACGCGGCCGTCCACGAACCGGCCGAAGCGCCACGACGCGCGGGGGATCGGGCTCGGCGCGCCGTCGAGCTGATCACGCACCTGCAGCACCGCCGCCGGCTCCTCGAGGTCCGCGACCGGGTAGGCCAGGTGGCCGCGGTCCGAGAGCAGGAAGTGCGGTACCGCCTCGGGCGCCTGCAGATTGACGTAGACTCGTCCCCGCAGCGGGCGGTCGTCGGACCGCGCCTCCGGCGCATAGAGCCGGAACAGGCCGGGCAGCTCCGGCACGTCGCACTGCCAGCCGCACGACACGACGGCGTCGCCGCGCCGCATGAGGAAGCCGTCGCCGACGTCGATCGGCGGGTCGGCGTCGGCGCCGGGGCCGAACACCGGCCGCGTGGCGTGGTTGAAGTTGGGGACGGCGACGGTGTTGCCACGGTTGACGACGTCGACGATCAGGCGTCCGCTGGCGCGGGCGCGGTCGACGGGCAGCAGGAGGGAGACGTCGGCGGCGAACTCCACGCGGCCCTGGCCGGTGCGCGGGGCCAGCTCGACGTCGGTGATCCGCGCGTTGGCGGCGTGCAGGGGATCGATGGCCAGCTGCAGTCGGCCCTTGAGCTCCTCGTAGGGCCCGGCGTCGCCGAACGCGCGGCCCCCGGCCAGCGGGCGCCGCAGCATCACGTCGAAACGGGTCACGGGCATGACGACGACAGTCTAACCGACTCCGGGAGATCGGACATGCGGCTCGAGGGCAAGACGGCGCTGGTGACGGGCGCCCAGCAGGGCATCGGAGGGGCCATCGCCCTCGCGCTGGCGCGTGACGGTGCCGACGTGGCGATCAACTTCCTGGACGACGAGCCGGCCGCCTCCCGGGTGGCCGACGAGGCACGGCGTCTGGGCCGCCGCGCGGCGCTCGTGCAGGGGGACGTGAGCCGCCCCGTCGAGGTCGACGCCATGGTGACGCGGGTGGTGAAGGAGCTGGGGCCGCCCGACATCGTCGTCAACAACGCCGGCGTGTTCCCGCGGGTGGCGTTCCTCGAGATGACGGAGCGACAATGGGACCACGTCCTCGACGTCAACCTCAAGGGCAGCTTCCTGGCCGCCCAGGCCGCCGCCCGCGCCATGGTGGCGGCCGGCCGGGCGGGGGCGATCGTGAACATCTCCTCCTCGGCGGTGCGCGGCGACCCTCGCGGCGTCCACTACTCGGCGAGCAAGGCCGGCGTCATCGGCCTCACCCGGGCCATGGCGCTGGCGCTGGCGCCGCACCGCATCCGGGTGAACGCGATCGCGCCGGGGACGACGGACACCGCCCAGCCGCGCTATGGCAACACCGAGGAGCAGCTCGCCGCTCGCGTGCGCGACACGCCATTCGGGCGCATGGCCCGGCCGGACGAGATCGCCCGCGTCGCCGTCTTCCTGGCCAGCGAGGAGGCGGCCTGGATCAGCGGCGAGGTGATCCACGTCAACGCCGCCGCCTACATGGCGTGATAAGCTCTGCCCGCGTGCACCGCAGCTAGGATTCGCTGGAGAGTGCCATGATCCGAGGTCTCCGCGCGGCTCGCCCCGTCCTCCTCTTCCTGTTCGTGATCGGCGTGGCCACGCCGGCGGCCGCCCAGCCGGCCGGCACCATGACGTGGGGGGCGCACGTCACGCTGGCGACCCGGTGGCTCGACACGTCGGAGACCGAGTCGGAGATCACGCCGTTCATGATCCTGTACGCGTTGCACGACGCGCTGGTGAAGCCGATGCCCGGCAACCTCAACGCCCCCTGCCTGGCCGAGTCGTGGACGATGTCGAAGGACGGGCGGACGTGGGACTTCGTCCTGCGCAAGGGCGTGAAGTTCCACAACGGCGATCCGGTCACGGCCGAGGACGTGAAGTTCTCCTTCGAGCGCTACAAGGGCGGCGCCGCCGCCCTGTTCCGCGAGCGCGTGCGCGAGGTGCAGGTGGTCGATCCGGGCCGGGTGCGGTTCGTGCTCAAGGAGCCGTGGCCGGACTTCATGACGTTCTACGGCACCAGCGCCTCCGGCGCCGCCTACGTGGTGCCGAAGAAGTACGTCGAGAAGGTCGGCGAGGACGGCTTCCGCAAGGCGCCGATCGGGGCGGGTCCGTACCGGTTCGTGAGCTTCCAGCCCGGAGTGGAGCTGGTGCTCGAGGCCTTCGAGGGCTACTGGCGCAAGACGCCGCACGTCAAGCGCCTGGTGATCCGCAGCATTCCCGACGAGGCCACGCGGGCGGCGGCCCTCAAGCGGGGCGACGTGGACGTCGTCTACTACATCAACGGCCCGATCGCCGACGACGTGCGGCGCACCCCCGGCCTGACGCTGGCCGCCACGCGCACCAACGGCGTGCTGTGGGTCGAGTTCCCCGAGCAGTGGGACGCCAAGTCGCCGTGGGCCGACCGGCGAGTGCGACTGGCCGCCAGCCTCGCCATCGATCGGCAGGCCATCAACGAGGCCGAGTCGCTGGGCTTCTCGGGTCCCACCGGCAACATCGTGCCGCGCCACCAGGAGTTCGGGCTGGCGATCGACCCGCACCCCTACGATCCCAAGCGAGCCCGGGCCTTGCTGGCCGAGGCGGGCCACCCCAACGGGTTCGACGCCGGCGAGTTCACGCCATATCCGCCGTACACGTCGATGGGCGAGGCGATCGTGAACTACCTGGGCGCCGTCGGCATCAAGCTGCGGATGCGCACGATGGAGCGGGCAGCCTTCCTCTCGGCGTGGCGCGACAAGAAGCTGCGCGGCGTGTTCGTCGGCGCCACCGGGTCGGCCGGGAACGCCTCGACGCGCATCGAGCCCTTCGCCACCAGCCGGGGGATCAACGCCTACGGCGTGCTGCCCGACGTGGAGGGCCTGTTCCAGCGCCAGCTCCAGGAGATGGACCGGAAGAAGCGCGAGGAGATGCTGCACCAGATCCAGCGCGTGCTGGCCGACCGGGTGGTCTTCGCGCCGATCTGGGAGAACGGGTTCATCCGCGCGTACGGGCCGCGCGTCGAGGAGGCGGGACTGGCGCTGATCCAGTCGTTCCCGTACTCGGGACCCCTGGAGGACGTGAAGCTCAAGAAGCCGTGAGGCAGCGGTCGCGGTCGAGGCCATGAAGGAGGCGAGGTGAAGCTCGGAACGGCGCTGGTCGTGGTGGTCACTCGCGGTCACGCTGCCGGCGCCACGACAGGCCGCAGGGCGACGGGCTGCGCTACGCCCGGGGTTCTACGAATCAGCGTCCGCCGACCTGGACGGCGGCCCGGAGCGCGCGAGCGTGGCTGAGACCGAGGCCGGCGTCGAGCCCCAGGCGCTCATCGAGGCGTACTACGACGCGGGCTGGACCGACGGGCTGCCCGTGGTGCCGCCGACCGACGCCACCGTGGCCGCCATGCTCGACGCCGCCGGGCTCGACGGCCACGAGGTCCTCGGGGAGATCCCCGGCCGCAACACGGTCGTCACCGCCGACAAGGTGGCCATCAACGCCGTGATGGCCGGCTGTCGGCCCGAGTACGCCCCGGTGGTGGTGGCGGCGCTGCGCGCGCTCTGCCGGCCCGAGTTCGCCTACCACGGCCCGGCCAGCAGCACCGGGGGCTCGGCGATGGTCCTGATCGTTAACGGCCCGATCGCCCGGCGACTCGGGATCAACAGCGGCAACAACGCGCTCGGGCAGGGCCATCGCGCCAACGCGACCATCGGGCGGGCCGTGCGGCTGGCCATGATGAACGTCATGAACACGCGCCCCGGGTTCCTGGACCGGGCCACCCTGGGCAACCCCGGCAAGTACTCGCTCTGCTTCGCGGAGCACGAGCTGGACCATCCGTGGCAGCCGTTGCACACGACCCGCGGCTTCGCCGCCGACGCCAGCACGGTGACCGTCTACGCGTCGAACAGCCTCTATCAGGTCTACAACCAGCTGGCCGCCACGCCCGAGCCGCTGCTGCGCTGCTTCGCGGACGTGCTCGGCAGCCTCGGGTCCCCCAATCTCAAGGGCTTCAACGAGTCGCTCGTGATCGTCGCGGGGGAGCACGCCGAGGTCCTCCGCGCGAGCGGATGGAGCCGGCGCGACGTACAGCAGTTCCTCGTCGAGCACACCCGCCTGCGGGTCGCCGACGTCAAGCGGGCGGCCCGGCTGCCCGGCGAGGTGAGCGAGGCCGACGAGACGACCTGGCGCCACGTCTTCGAGGACCCCGAGGACATCCTGATCGTGTGCGCGGGGGGGCGGGCCGGAAGCTGGTCGGCCTGCCTGCCGGGCTGGGGCAAGAAGTGGACACGCAGCGTGACCGAGCGTATCGAGGAGCGGAGGACGCCATGAAGCTGTTCGATCCGACCACGGCCCCCGCCGCCCGCGCGCTGACGCTGGCGCGCCCGCCGGCGAGCCTCGCCGGCCTGCGGCTGGGCCTGGTGGACAACACGAAGTTCAACTCCGATACCCTGCTGGGCAAGCTGGCCGACCGGCTGCAGCGGCGGCACGGCGCCCGCGTGACCATCACGCGCCGCAAGCGGTCGCCCAGCCACGAGATCGACGAGGAGGCGATCCGGGCGTTGCGCCGTCAGGCCGACCTGGTCGTCTCCGGTATCGGCGACTGAGGGTCGTGCAGCTCGAGCAGTGTGCTCGACGCGATCCTGATGGAAGAGCAAGGGGTGCCGGCGATCGCCGTGGTGACGACGCCGTTTCGGAACACGGGCGAGGCCATGGCCGCGAGCTGGGGCAAGCCGGGCTACCCGTTCCTGGACACGCCGCACCCGATCGCCAACGTGACGGGCCTGGACCTGGACGAGCGAGCGGACGAGCTGGCCGACGCGTGCGAGCGGTGGCTGACGGCGCGCGCGTGAGAGCGGAGGACCCATGGCGTACGACCTGATCGTCAGGAACGGCATGATCGTGGACGGCAGTGGCTTCGCGCGCTACCAGGCGGACGTCGGCGTCAAGGACGGGCGGATCACCGAGATCGGACGGATCCGCGCCGCCGCCGAGCGGACCGTCGACGCCGAGGGACAGTTCGTCGCCCCCGGTATCATCGACCTGCATACCCACTACGACGCCCAGCCGTTCTGGGACCGGCTGTGCACCTCCTCCATCTGGCACGGCGTCACGACGGTGCTGACCGGCAACTGCGGCCTGACGCTGGCGCCGCTGCGCCCCGAGCACCGCGAGGCGATGCTGGCCACGTTCTGCTGCGTCGAGGACCTGCCGTTCCGCTCGCTGGCCGGGGTGCTGCCGTGGACGTGGCAGACGTTCGACGAGTACCTGAAGGCGATCGACATCGGCCTCGGCCTGAACATGATGCCGCTGGTCGGCCACAACCCGCTGCGGCTGAGCGCGATGGGCCAGGCGGCGTGGGAGCGCGCGGCCACCGAGGACGAGACACGAGTCATGCAGGACCTCCTGCGCGCCTCGATGGAGGCGGGCGCCTGGGGCTGGAGCACCACGAACTCGCCGACCCACGCCGGGACCCGGGGCGAGCCGGTGCCGAGCCGCCTGGCCGCCGACGAGGAGCGCGTGGCGCTGGGGCGGACCATGGGCGAGTACAACCGCGGGATCAGCGAGATCCTGCCGCCCTCGATCACCCAGCCCGACGAGGCCGACCGGCAGCACCTGATCGACGTCGCCCGGACCAGCGGCCGGCCGGTCTTCTTCCTGGTCTTCGACGCGCAGTCGCGTCCGTGGGTGGAGGCGGCGACCCAGCAGGGCGCCCGCCTGGTGGCGCTGCTGCGGGCCATTCCGTTCAACCCGCGGTTCACGCTGAAGAAGACGACGTTCTTCAGCAACCTGGACGTCTGGGACGTGATGATGGCCAGGCCGGTGGAGGCGCGACTGGCGACGATGGCCGATCCCGACCGGCGCCCGGAGCTCCGCGAGGCCGCCATGCAGCGCCAGCGGCGGCGGCCGGGTGTGCCGGGCCGGTTCATCCCGTGGAGCTCGCTCGTCGTCAGCAAGGCGGCACGGGCGGCCAACAAGGGCCTCGAGGGACGCCGGCTCACGCAGCTGGCCGAGGAGCTGGGCAAGCACGTCGCCGACGTCGTGCTCGACCTCGCCGTCGAGGAGAAGCTCGAGACGGAATTCCAGCTGCAGTCCCGGCCGCCCGAGAACGACGCCGCGCTGGCCGACTACGTGCGCAGCGGACACGCGCTGCCGTCGCAGTCCGACGCCGGCGCCCACCTGAACACGAACTACTGCACGGCCGGCGAATCCAGCTGGGTGCTCGGCGAGTGGGTCCGCGACCGCGGCCTGCTCGGCCTGGAGGACGCGATCCGTCGCTACACCTTCCAGCCGGCGCGCACCATGGGCCTGACGGACCGCGGCCTGGTCCGCGAGGGCCTGGCCGCCGATCTGATGGTCTTCGACCTGGCCCGCATCGGCGTGAAGGACGACGAGGTCTCGCGCGACGGCCCCGGCGGCACCCCGCGCCGCGTGCAGGGCGCCGAGGGCGTGAGCCACGTGATCGTCAACGGCGAGGTCGTGCTGGACCATGGAGAGCACACGGGCGCCTTCCCCGGCCGGGTCCTCCGCGCCGGGCGACGCTGAAGGGAGCGGCACGATGAAGACCACGGCCAACGGCATCAGCGTCAACTACACGCTCGACGGTCCGGCCTCGGCGCCCGTCGTCACGCTCAGCCACTCGCTGGCGGCCGACCTCACGATGTGGGACCCGCAGATGACGGCGCTGACCCAGAAGTACCGGGTGCTCCGCTACGACACGCGGGGCCACGGCGGCACCGACGCGCCCGCCGGTCCGTACACGCTCGACCATCTCGCCGAGGACGCCCGGGCGCTGCTGCAGACGCTCGGCATCGCCCGCACGCACTGGATCGGGCTGTCGATGGGCGGCATGATCGGCCAGACGCTCGCGCTGAGCTCGCCCGGCCTCTTCCAGAGCCTGTCGCTGTGCGACACCTCCAGCCGCATCCCGGCCGAGGCCAGGCCGCTCTGGCAGGAGCGCATCACGACGGCGCAGACGCAGGGGATGGACCCGCTGGTCGAGCCGACCATCGGACGCTGGTTCACGGCCCCGTTCAGGGACGCCGGCAAGGAGGTCGTCGACCGCATCCGCACGCGGATCCGCACCACGAGCCCGAACGGCTACGCCGGCTGCTGCGCCGCCATCGCCGCGCTCGACCTGACCGACCGGATCGCGGCGATCAAGGCCCCGACGTTGATCGTGGTCGGCGAGGAGGACCAGGGCACCCCGGTGGCCGCCTCGCGCGCGATCCACGCCCAGGTCGCGGGCTCGCAGCTCGAGATCATCAAGTCGGCCGCCCACCTGTCGAACCTCGAGCAGCCGGAGGAGTTCACCCGCATCGTCACGTCGTTCCTGGCCCGCGTCGCCTGAGCGCGGGCGGCGGGCAGGGAGGCGAGGCGGCGGGGTGAAGGCCGGCTACGGCTCCGACGTCGTCGTCGACCTGCTGCGCGCGGCCGGCATCGAGTACGTCGCGCTGAATCCCGGCGCGACGTACCGCGGCCTGCACGACTCGCTCGTCAACCACGGCGGCAACACGGCGCCCGAGCTCGTGCTCACCACGCACGAGGAAATCGCCGTGGCGATGGCCCACGGGTACGCCAAGGCCAGGGGCGCGCCGATGGCCGCGGTCGTGCACGACATCGTCGGCCTGCAGCACGCGAGCATGGCGATCTTCAACGCGTTCTGCGATCGGGCGCCGGTGCTGGTGCTCGGCGCCACCGGCCCCATGGACGCCACCCGCCGGCGGCCGTGGATCGACTGGATCCACACCGCGCTCGTCCAGGGCACGCAGGTCCGGGACTACGTGAAGCTCGACGATCAGCCGGCCAGCGTGGCGGCCATCCCCGAGTCCTTCCTGCGCGCCTGGCGCGTCGCCTGCGCCGAGCCGCAGGGCCCGGTCTACCTGTGCCTGGACGCCGGGCTGCAGGAGCAACCGCTGGAGCAGCCTCTGGCGCTCCCCGACGTCGCCCGCTTTCGCCCGCCGGCCCCACCGCACGCCGACCCTCGCGCGATCGACGAGACCGCGCGCCACCTCGTCGACGCGCGGTTCCCCCTGATCGTCGTCGAGTCGCTCGGCCGCCGGCCGCAGGCGACGGCCACGCTGTGTCGGCTCGCCGAGCTGCTCGCGGCGCCGCTGATCGACCTGGCCGGTGAGTCGCAGGGCCGTCCGAGCGTGCCGGGCGATCATCCGCTCGACCTGAGCGACGCCCGCCACGAGGTGGTCGCCGAGGCCGACGTGGTCCTCGCCCTGGACGTGACGAGCTTCCTGAGCGGGCTCGGCGAGACCGACCGCAGCACGCGTCAGGTGCGCCTGCTCAACGAGGCCGCGCGCGTCATCGCGATCTCTCTCGACGACTTCGCGTTCCGGAGCTGGGCGCACACGTTCCAGTCGCTGGCGCCGGTCGACCTGCCCATCGCCGCCGACGCCGCCCTCGTGCTCCCGACGCTGGTCGCCGCCGTCGAGGACCGGCTCCGGGTCGATCGTCGTTCGGTCGAGCGGACGGCGCGGGCCGCGCGGATCGCCGCCCGCCACGCCGCGCTCCGCGCCGAGTGGCGCGCCACGGTGCGCCTCGAGCACTCGTTCTCGCCGCTGACCCCCTCGGTCCTGGCCGCCGAGGTCTGGGATGCGATCAAGGGCGAGGACTGGGCGCTCGCCAACGGCACCGGGAAGGGATGGGCGCGCCGGCTCTGGGACTGGCAGCCCGAGCGGAGCTACGGGGGCAGCGGCGGCGCCGGCCTCGGCTACGGGCTGCCGGCCGCGCTCGGCGTGACGCTGGCGCACCGCGACTCGGGCAAGCTGTGCGTCAATCTTCAGGCCGACGGCGATCTCCTGTACGTGGTGAGCGGCCTGTACACCGCGGCGCACCACCGGCTGCCGCTGCTCACCGTGATGTTCAACAACCGCACGTACGGCAACGACGAGGCGCACCAGGAGACGGTGGCCAAGGCGCGCGGCCGTCCGGTGGAGAACAAGGTCGTCGGCATCCGCATCGACGACCCGGCTCCCGACTTCGCGCGCATCGCCCGGGGCTTCGGCGTCCATGCCGAGGGACCTGTCGATGCGGCCGGGGCCGTCGGCCCCGCGCTCCGGCGCGCGCTCAAGGTCGTGAAGGACGAGGGCCGGCCGGCGCTCGTCGACGTGATCACGCGCCCCTGAGGGGAGGCACCCATGGCACGCGGCGGTTATCGGATCTTCGACGCCGACACCCACATCATCGAGCCTGTCGAGCCGATCGAGGAATACCTGGCCGCCGCCGACCACGCGAAGCTGGCCGCGCTGGGGCCGCTCGTCGGCCGCGGCCCGGCCAAGGCCGGGATGTCCCGCTACCTCGTGGGCAAGCGCCCGACGCTCGACCGCCGCCTCGGCTCGCGCGAACGGGTGGCGCCTTCATCCCGCGGCGCCCGCGACGGCGGCACCCCGTGGGACGTCCGCTGGCAGGGGCCGCCGTTTCCCACTGACCGCGTCAGCTTCGACCCGCACGCCCGGGTGAAGGACATGGACCTCGAGGGCGTCGACGTGAACATGATCCTGCCCTCGGGCGGCGTGCCGGCCTTCTGCGCGCTGGAGGACGTGGCGCTGGAGCAGGCGATGTATCGCGCCTATCACCGCTTCCTCGCCGACTACTGCGCACCCTATTCCGACCGGTTGACGAGCGTCCTGCTCGTCTCGGCCCGCGACGCGGAGGCCTCGGTCGCCGAGATCCGGCGGTGCGCCGAGCAGCCCTGGCCGGTCGGCGTCTTTCCCATCTGCCCGCCCGGGCTGTCGCTCGACGATCCCGCCTGGGAGCCGATCTGGGCGGCCGCCGAGGCCGAGGACCTGACCGTCGTCATCCACTCGTTCACGATGACCGCGCCGTACCCGCCCGGCACCTGGGACACCTGGGACAGCGTCTTCTTGCAGCGCGCGGCCGGGCACGTCTGGAACGCCCAGCGGAACATGGCCGCGCTGATCGGCGCCGGCGTCCTCGACCGCTACCCGCGCCTGCGGCTGACCTCGCTGGAGTGCGGCCACGGCTGGCTGGCCTTCTGGGCCTCGCGCCTGGACGAGCTGGCCGAGATGTCGCGCCACGCGCTGCCGGCCCTGGCGCGCAAGCCGAGCGAGTACATTCGGGGTCCGCAGTACTTCCAGAGCATCCAGCTGCACGAGGGCGAGCTGTCCCTGCGGCAGGCCCTGGAGGCGCTCGGCGACGACACGCTGATGTTCGCCACCGACTATCCGCACTCGGAGAGCTGGTTCCCGAAGTCGGTCGAGGTCGTGCTGGGCTGGACCTCGCTCGGCGAGACGGCGCGGCGCAAGCTGCTCTGGGACAACGCCGCCCGCTGCTACCACCGCCTGGCCGCGCGGCCAGCGGTGGCCGCGCCGCCGGCCGCCCGCGCCCCGCACGGGTAGGGGTCCACGGTGTCGGCCACGGCCCGGGATCGCGAGCCGGGCGATGCCCGGCCTCCGCGCCGCCGTGATACAGTCGGCGACCCGAGGTGAACATGGATCCAGCGACCATCGTCATCCGCGATCTCGTCACCGGTCCCATCCCGCCGCGCCCCGGCGTGGAGGGGTCGCCCAACACGCTGCACACCCGCGTCGCCGACGTCGTCTCGAAGATGGGGGCGCCCCCGTGGTCGCGGCGCATCATCGCGGACGAGCGGAATCTCGTGACGCTCATCGCGAGCCCGCCCGGCGGCGGCAACCGGCCCCACTGGCACCGGGAGTTCGACGAGTGGTGGGTGGTGCTGGCCGGACGCCTGCAGTGGGAGCTCACGGGCGGCATCGTCGTGGACGCCGTCAAGGACGACATCGTCTGGGTGCCGCGCGGTACCGTGCACCACATCCGCAACGTCGGCATGGACCTCTCGCTGCGCCTGGCCGTGGCGATGCCGCCGGCGATGCACTACTTCAGCGCGTGCGAGCAGTGCGGCTTCACCGACGACGGCCCGCGCCAGTGGTGCGCGTGAGTCGCCGAGCCGGCGCGGGCGGGCGGCCGGCCCCGCGGTCGGCGGCGCCCGAATGAAGCCGGCGCCGCCGACCGCCTCCGGACGAGGGGTCGTCTAGCCGGGCGCGGCGCCCTGGGTCGCAGTGTAGAGCGCGTAGAGCGACTGGCTGGCGGCCATGAACAGGCGGTTGCGCTTGGGCCCGCCGAAACAAACGTTGCCGCAGACCTCCGGCAGCCGGATGCGGCCGATCAGCTTGCCCTCGGGCGTCCACACGGTCACACCGCTGTAGCCGACGGAGCGGCCGGCGTTGCTCGAGCACCAGAGGTTGCCCTCCACGTCGCAGCGCACGCCGTCGGGGCCGCACTTCACGCCGTCGACCATGAAGTCGCTGAAGAGCTTGCGGTTGGTCGCCTTGTTGTCGCCGGTCACGTCGAACGCGTGCATGTCGCCCTTGCCGCCGGGGCCGGTGTCGCCCGGGCCCCGGCCGGTGCTCACCACGTACAGCTTCTTGTAGTCGGGCGAGAAGCAGAGCCCGTTGGGATCGGGCACCTGGTCCTCGCCGACGACCAGGTCGACCCGTCCGCTCGGATCGGCGCGATAGACGCCGGTGGGCAGCTCGCGCTTGGCGTCGCCGATCTCCAGCGGCTGCCCGACACGGTTCCGCAGCCGACCCGCCTTGTTGCTCGGGCCGCCGGCCGCGTCCGGCGTGCCCTCGTAGAGCTGGCCGCCGTAGGGCGGATCGGTGAACCAGTAGCTGCCGTCGGGGTGGGGCACGACGTCGTTCGGCGAGTTCAGCCGCTTGCCGGTGTACTTGTCGGCGATGAGCGTGATGGAGCCGTCGTGCTCGTAGCGGACCACCCGGCGGGTGAGGTGCTCGCACGAGAGCTGGCGGCCCTGGAAGTCGAACGTGTTGCCGTTGCTGTTGTTGGAGGGCATGCGGAAGACGCTCACCCTGCGGTCGTCCTCCGACCACCGGAGCTGCCGGTTGTTGGGGATGTCGCTCCACACGAGGTAGCGGCCCTGGCCGCTCCACGCCGGCCCCTCCGACCACAGCGCGCCGGCCCACAACCGCTGGATGGGGGCGTTCGGCTGGCGGAGCCCGTTGAAGACCGGATCGATCGTGAGCACGTCGGGGTCGGTGAAGTAGACGTTGGGAGCGCCGTTGGGGCCGAAGTCGCGAGGCGGCGTCGTCACCGTGCTCGGCGGAGCCACGGGTCCGCCCGCCGGCGCCTGCGCCGCCGCCCACCGCGGTCCGACCGCGGCGGCCCCGGCGACCACGCCGATCCCGGTGATGAGCGCTCGTCGCGACAGCACCCCGTCGTTCATCGCTTCGTGCGCGTCCTGCGCCATGAGGCCTCCTCGAGGGCCGGCGGCGGACCGCGACGCGCGATCTCGTGAACCGGCGGCCCAGCTCTGGCTGGGAGTATAGAACGACAGTTCCCGGAGGCTGCGGTAGTCTTTGCGGCATGTCGACCCCGTTGCTCGACGTGCTGGTGACCATGCCGTTCACCGACGCGCAGCTCGATCGCGTGCGGCGCGTGTCGCCGGCGGTGCGGGTGACGCGGGCGGATCCGGCGGGCGCCGACTACTCCCGCACCGACGTGCTCTACGCGGGGGCGCCGCCGCGTGACCTCGCCCGCGCGCCGAACCTCAAGTGGGTCCAGCTCCACATGGCGGGCGTGGACGCCCTCGCCGACCATCCCCTCTACACGCAGAGCGCGATTCCCCTGGCCACCGCCAGCGGCGTGCACGCCGCCACGATCGCGGAGTACGCGATCACCGTGGTGCTGGCGCTCGCGCACCGGGTGCCCCGCATGCTCGAGTGGCAGGCCCGCGGCACCTGGCCGCCGGACGGACAGCGCTGGTCGCTGTTCGTCCCGGCCGAGCTGCGCGGCGCGTCCCTCGGCGTCATCGGCTACGGCAGCATCGGCCGGGAGCTGGCCCGGATCGCCAAGACGGCGTTCGCGATGACGGTGATCGCGTGCAAGCGCGACCCCGGCCAGCGCCGGGACCCGGGGTACGCGCTGCCCGGCACCGGCGATCCCGAGGGCGCGCTGCCGGATGCGTGGCTCGGCCCCGACCGCCTGCCCGAGCTGCTCGCGCGGGCGGACGTCGTGGTCATGTGCGCGCCCCTGACCACGCAGACGCGGCGGCTCATCGGCGCCCGCGAGCTGTCGCTGATGAAGCCCTCGGCCTACCTCGTCAACGTGGGGCGCGGCGGCAGCCTCGACGAGACGGCGCTGGCCGAGGCGCTGGCCGGGCGTCGCCTCGCCGGGGCGGCGATCGACGTCTTCGCGCAGGAGCCGCCGCCGCCCGGGCATCCGCTCTTCGGCCTCGACAACGTCATCGTGTCGCCGCACGTCTCGGGGTTCCTCTCCAGCTACGACGACCGCTGCGCCGACCTGCTCGCCGAGAACGTGCGGCGTTACCTGGCCGGCCGTCCGCTGCTGAACGTGGTGGACCGCGCCCGCGGCTACTGAGGATGGACGACACGGCGACGCTCGACCGGCATCGCTATCTGAGCCTGGCCACGTTCCGGCGCGCCGGCGGCGCCGTGGCGACGCCGGTCTGGTTCGCCGAGGTCGACGGGCTGCTCTACGTGTTCAGCGCCGGCGACGCCGGCAAGGTCAAGCGCCTGCGGAGCACCTCCCGGGCCCGGGTGGCCCCCTGCGACATCCGCGGCCGGCTGGTGGGCGAGTGGCAGGACGCGACCGCCCGCGTCGTCGCCGACGAGCGGGCGATCCAGCGGGCGCGCGCGGCCTTCCGCGCGAAGTACGGCTGGCGCCTGTGGCTGCTCGACCTGGGCTCGCGCCTCAGCGGCCGCTTCCACCGTCGCGCCTGGATCGAGATCGCGCTGTAGCGCCGGCGGGTGCCCGGCGGCGCCGGCCTCACCTGAGCGCGGGGATCACCTCATGGGTGAGGATCCGCAGCGTGCGCTGCATGCGGTCCGGGGGCAGCAGCCCGCCGGGATTCAGCTCCGCGACGATGCCGCTGAGGCCCAGCTCCTCGCGCAGGGCGCCGAGGCGCTCGACGAGGGCGGAGGCGGTGCCCACCGCCACGCGGGTCTCGAGGATGTCGTCGTAGGAGAGCTGGCTGAGCTGCTCGAATTTGGCCTGACGGCGGTCGGCGGGGCCGGTGTCGGCGCGGCCCATCCCGGAGCGGGTCAGCTCGGCGTGGCGCTTGAAGAAGTACGTGAAGTTCTCGCGCGGCTCCTCGATCGCTTCCTTCGCCGACGGCGCCGCGTAGATCGGCATGCGCAGGCACACGTCGCCGTCGCCCGGATGGCCCGCCTCGCGCCAGGCCGCGCGATAGTCCGCGATGCGCAGCCGCAGCTCGGGGATGTCGAGATCGCGGAGGCCGGCGAAGAGGGGCAGTCCCAGCCGGGCGACGACCGGGAAGGTCTCCTTGGAGTTGGCGGCCATCCGCAGGGGCGGATGGGGCTGCTGGTGCGGACGCGGACCGACCAGCACGTTGTCGAACCGGTAGTGGCGCCCGTGGTGGCTGAAGCGCTCGCCCTTCCACGCGCGCAGGATGATCTGCAGGCACTCCTCGAATCGCTCCTGGCTCTCGCCGTAGGGAACGCCGAGCACGTCGTAGGCCCGGGGAGAGCCGCTCCGCCCGATGCCGAAGTCGAACCGTCCCTCGCTGATCTGATCGACGGTGGCGGCCTCCTCGGCGACGCGCAGGGGATGGGCCAGCGGGAGCACCTGGACCGCCAGGCCCACGCGGACCCGTCGCGTCCGCGCGGCGATGTAGCTGGCCAGCGCCAGGGGCGCCGAGCTGACGGAACGGACCGGATTGAAGTGGATCTCGCCCAGCCACACACCATCCAGGCCCCAGGCCTCGGCCGCCTCGGCCAGCTCGAAGGTCTCCTGGAACGCGCCGCGGTCGCTGACGCCGGTGCGGCGCTCCTCGAGGAAGATCCCGAAGTGCATGGTGGCTGGCCGGACAATGCCTCACTCCAGGCCGGCTGTCAAAGGCGTGTGGTAGGCTGCCCGGCGTGACGACGGCCGTGGTGATCGTCGGCGGCGGACTGATGGGGCTCAGCGCCGCCTGGCACATCCGCCGGGATTACCGGCGCGTCGAGGTCACCGTGCTCGAGCGCGCGACGGTCGGCGCGGCCGCCTCGGGGGCGAGCGCGGCCGGCGTCCGCGCGATGGGGCGCGATCCCGCCGAGCGCGCGCTGGCGCTGGCGAGCCTCGCCCGCTGGCCCGGGCTGGCGCGCGAGCTGGAAGGGGAGACCGGCTACCGTCGCGGTGGCGGGCTGCGCCTCGCGCTCGACGACGAGGCGTGGCGCGAGGCGCCGGGCTGGGTGCGCGCGCAGCGCGACGACGACGTCCCCGTCGAGATCGTCGACGCCGCGACCGCCCGGCGCCTGGCGCCCGGGATCGCGGCGACGTGTCGCGGCGCCGCGTTCTGCGCGATCGACGGCCAGGCCGACGCGCTGGCCACCGTCACGGCCTTCGCGGTGGCCGCGCGGCGTCTCGGCGCACGGGTCGAGGAGGGCGTGGGCGCTCGCGCGCTGGCCGCCGACGGGGGTCGCGTGGTCGGCGTCACCCGCACCGACGGTCGCCGCCAGCCCTGCGACGTCGTCGTCGTCGCCGGCGGCGCGTGGAGCGCGGAGCTGCTCGCCCCGCTCGCCGTACCGCTGCCCGTCGAGACACGCGCGCTGCAGATGCTCCTGACGGAGCCGGCGCCGCCCGCGCTGCAGCCCGTCGTCAGCGCGTTCGGGCGCAAGCTGAGCCTCAAGCAGCTCGCCGACGGCGCCTACCTCGTCGGCGGCGGCTGGCCCGCGGACATCCCCGACCAGGCAGCAAACCGGTGGACGCTGCGCGAGGACAGCATCCGCGCCAGCCGGGACGTCGCCTCCGAGGTGTACCCGCCGACCGCCCGCAGCGCGCTCGCGCGCGGCTGGGCGGGTCTCGAAGCGTTCACCCCCGACGACCTGCCGGTGCTGGGACCCGCGACCAGCCTCGAGGGGCTGCTGGTGGCCGCTGGCTTCTCCGGCCACGGCTTCGCGCTCTCCCCGGCCGTCGGCGACGTGCTGGCGCGGCTGGCGCTCGGCGCCGACGCCCGCCCGGACCTGTGGCAAGGACTGCGGCTCGACCGGTTCGCCCTGCCGGCCGCGGCCCGATAGGGAGGCACGATGATCTCGATCTTCGGGCTCTGCGGCGGGTACCTGGAGCTGGCGCGCGAGAGCATGATCCGGGACGCGCCGCCCTCGCGGTGGACGGTGCCGATCGAGTGCTTCCTGGTCGTGCATCCGCGCGGCCGCCTCCTCTTCGATACCGGGCTGCACTGCGAGACCATGACCGACATGCTGGGACGCTACGGCGAGGAGCGGGCCCGGCGCTTCGGCGTGCACAGCCGGCCCGGCGACGACGTCGTCAGCCAGCTCGGCCGGCGCCTCGGCCTGGCTCCGGCCGACGTGACGTACGTCGCCAACTCGCACTGGCACTTCGACCACTGCGGCGGCAACGAGTTCTTCCCCGAGGCGACGATCCTGGTCCAGCAGCGCGAGATGGACGCCGCCCGCTCGCCCGAAGTCCTGGCGCAGGGGCGTTACCGGCCCAGCGCCCGTGACTTCGACCATCCGCTGCGCTATCGAGGGGTGGACGGCGAGCACGACGTGTTCGGCGACGGGACGGTCGTGCTCATTCCGACCTACGGCCACACGCCCGGTCACCAGTCGCTGCTCGTGCGGCCCGGCCGCGACACGCGGCTCGTCTTCACGGCCGATGCGTGCTACACGCGCGAGAACATGGACCGCGACGTCCTGCCCACGGTGCTGTGGGACGAGGCCGAGATGTCGCACTCCCTGCGCCGCCTGCGCGAGCTCCGCGACCGCCAGGGCGCCCGCACCGTCTACGGTCACGATCCCGAGCAGTGGCGCACGCTACCCGCCGCCCCTGTGCCGCTGATCTGACGACACCCACGGGCTGACGGCGGCCGCCCACCCTCCGGTGCGCCGAGGCTCTGGCTGGAAGAGCCTCACGGCGAGCCGTCATCGCGGGGCGCGGCGTCAGGTGGCGGCGCGGGTGCCGCCGTAGGCCTCGCTCGGGCCGATCTTGCTGTCCTCGAAGATCAGGCGCGCGCGGCCGTCGACCACGCGCGACCAGTTCGCCAGCGCGGTGGGCGTCCACTCGCCGTCGGGGCGCGGCTCGTCGTCGAAGTGGCCGTGGGTGTCCACGCCGCGCATGAGCATCGTGGACTGGCGCACGCGCGGCGGCGTGGCCCACGTGGGGAGCATCTCGACGAGGAGCAGGAACCGGCGATCGGGCCCGAGGTTGGTGCCGGAGCCGTGCACCAGGGAGTTGTCGAACAGGACCATCTCGCCCGGCGACAGGGGGAAGTCGACCGCGCGCGACTCGTCGAAGGAATCGGTGATGAACTGGCCGCGGGCCAGGATGCTCCGCGGGTCGTCGCTCTCCTCGTGCTTGAGGATGCCCCACCGGTGCGAGCCCGGAACGCCGCGCAGGCAGCCCTGCGTGACGCCGCACTCCGAGAGCGCGAGCCCGCCCAGGACGACGGGCGTGGCGGCGCCGTAGGCCGAGTCCTGGTGCCAGCCGGCGAAGGTCTGGCCGTCGGGCTTCTTCACGCGCCAGGCCATGCTCCAGCACCGGATGTCGGAGCCGATGAGGTCCTCGAAGATGTCGAGGATGTGCGGGTCCTCGGCGATCTCCAGCACCCACGGGCACAGCAGGTGGGACTTGGTCTTCATCTTCTTGATGTCGGGCACGCGCGCCTCCAGCGCCTCGAAGCGCGCGCGGTACTGCCGCGCGCGCTCGGCGCTCATCGCGCGGACCGGGGAGAGGCAGCCGTCGCGCCGGTAGGTCTCGACCTGGGCGTGCGTCAGCACCTTCGGCATGGGTTCAGGCCTCCGCTTCGACCAGGATCGGGGTGTCCTGCGTGGGCTTGTAGCCCATGTGGGCGGGGAACTCGGGGGCGAGCGGCCACGGCCGCGGGAACTTCAGCCACAGCCGGAGCATGTGGCGCTTCTGCTCCGGCCGGGCACCGTCCACGAAGCCGGTGCGCGAGTGCAGGATCGTGTAGTTGTTGATGAGCTGGATGTCGCCGGGCTGCAGGTCCATGTCCAGTCGCAGGTCGGCCCGGCGCGTCTGCGCGTCGAGGTGGTCGAGCGCGGCGGCCTCGAGCGTGGTCAGCGGCACGCCCCGCTTCACGGCGCCGGCGTTGATCTGGTTGCGGATGTAGCGGCACGACACCATCCCGTCGGCATAGCCGAAGACCGGAATCGGCCGCTCGGAGACGCCGTGCGAGGTCAGGGCTGCCTCGCGCCGGATGTAGTAGAACCCGTTGTACAGCAGCCCGAGATACTCGGGGTGCTGCGCGAGGATCTCGTTGTGCACGGTCACCGAGCTGACGATGCTGCTCAGCCCGCCCTCGAGCGCGCGGCGCAGGCACAGCAGCCCGACCATGTCGCCTGCGTCCGTGTGGTAGGGCAGGTAGGCGTTGGTCTCGTACCCGCGCACGTCGATGTTGCCGTACGTCCGGCCGTGGTCGTAGACGTGGCCGAGGAGGTCGCCCTGCGGGTTCTGGTGGAGCGGGGCGCCCAGGTAGCGGCCGAGGCCCCACAGGATCAGGCCGACGTCCTCGTCGCCATAGCGATCGACCGGCAAGCCGCGGAGCAGCACGACGCCGCGGCCGCCGTAGATCTCGTCGAGCACCTGCCTCAGCCTCGACGCCACCGTCGAGAGCGGGAAGTGCTCGCGGTCGACGTCGGCCAGCGCGCGCCCGCTGGCCCGGGCCACGCCGAGCGCGCGGTCGATCTCGGCGAGCTCGGCCTCGCCCCAGGTGACGATCCAGGCCTGGTTGCCGGCGAGCTGGGGGCCGCGCCAGGCCTTCGGCCCCTCGATCGGGGTGGTGCAGATCGGTCCCATCGACGTCGGTCTCCTTGGGTCGGGTCGGTTCCCGGTCTCGCGCGAGGCCGGGTCTCTCTCGCGCGAGGCCGGGTCTCTATTGATACTCGCGAATCACGCCGCGCGCTGCACTTTTGACAGCCGTGACCGGCCGCCGGCCCTGCGTGGCACCGGCCTTGCGACGGGAGCCCGGCGTGGAGAGGAGGTAGCCATGAAGCTCTCGCAGATCCTTCCGGCGCTCGCGGTGGCGGCGCTCCTGCCCGTAGCGCCGGCGCGAGCCGCCGAGGTCCCGGTCGGCGGGTCCGCGGCGGACGACTCGCCGGTCACGCGGCCGGCGGCGGGCCCGTCGGACCGAGCCACGAATCCGATGGCGGGCGCGACCGAGACCGCGGAGAGCCCGACCATCGAGGGGACCATCGCGGCGATCGACCACGACAGCGGACGCTTCGTGCTCGACACCGACGAGGGGCCCGTGAATCTGAAGTCCACCCCCGACCAGCTCGCGGGTGTCGCCGTGGGCGACGTCGTCCGCGTCTCGCTCATCGCCATCCAGAGTTCCGACTGACCGCGCGGCGGGCGCCCGGGACCTCCCGGGCGCCGGCCACGCGCCCGATCGTCACTGGCCACCCGCGCGGGGATCGAGCGCGTCGCGCAGGGCGTCGCCGAGCACGTTCAGCGCCATCACGATCGCGAAGATCATCAGGCCCGGATAGATCGCCATCCACGGCGCCTGGACGAGGTAGCGCTGGGCGGCGTTGAGCATGCTGCCCCACGAGGGCGCCGGCGGCTGCTGGCCCAGCCCGAGGAACGACAGGCTCGCCTCGGCGATCACGGCCGCGGCGGCGGTGAGGCTGGACTGGATCAGCAGCGGGGCCACGATGTTGGGCAGGACGTGCCGGACCGCGATGCGCACGCGCGAGCAGCCCAGCGAGCGCGCCGACTCGATGTACTCCTCGGTGGTGACGGCGCGCGCGGTGCCCCGCGCCAGCCGCACGAACGTGGGCAGCGCGGCGATGCCGATCGCGATCATGGCGTTGGTGAGGCTGGGCCCGAGGAACGCGGCCAGCGCGATGGCGACGATCAGGAACGGGATGGCCAGCATCGCGTCGGTCAGCCGCATGATCAGCCCGTCGAGCCAGCCGCCGGCGCAGCCCGACAAAAGCCCCAGCGGGATGCTGACCGTCAGGGCAATGGCCACCGGGACGACGCTGGCCAGCAGCGACGCCCGCGCCCCCCACACCAGCCGCGAGAGCACGTCGCGGCCGACCTCGTCGGTGCCCAGCCGGTGGGCCTCGGAGGGCGCCTTGCGCACGGCCCGGTAGTCCATCTTGATCGGGTCGTACGGCGCGACGTGCGGCGCGGCCACGGCGACGACGACGAACGCCGACACCACGGCCGCGGCGGCGGTGGCGGCGGGCCGGCGCAGCAGGCGCCGCAGGACGGACGGTCGCCGCCCCTGGACGGCCGGCAGCGACAGGGCGGCCTCGCCGTCGCTCATGCGCCGCGCAGCCGCGGGTTGGCCAGGAAGTACAGCACGTCGGCCAGGAGGTTCAGCAGGACGTAGAGGGTCGCCGACACCAGGACCACGCCCTGGACTACGGCGTAGTCGCGGTTGAGGACGCCGTCCACCAGCATCTTGCCGAAGCCGGGAATGGCGAAGATCTGCTCGGTCAGCACCGCCCCCGACAGCAGGCGTCCGAACTCGATGGCGCCCAGCGTGATGACCGGGATCAGCGCGTTGCGGAGGGCGTGCTTGAGCACGACGAGCCGCTCGGGGACGCTCTTGGCCCGCGCCGTGCGCACGTAGTCCGCGTCGAGCACCTGCAGCATCGCCCCGCGCGTGTGTCGCATCATCACGCCCGCCACGCCGGTGCCGAGCACCACCGAGGGCAGCAGGATCGTCGTCAGGTTCCGGCCGAGGTCCTCCCACGGCGGCACGTACCCGGAGGCCGGGAGCCAGCCGAGGCGGACGGCGAAGAGCAGGATCAGCATGATGCCGAGCCAGAAGTGGGGCACCGACAGCCCCGACAGCGCCACGACGTTGGCGGCGACGTCCACCGGGCCGCCGCGCCGCGCCGCCGAGAGCACGCCGGCCGGGATGCCGATCACCAGCGCGACGGTCATCGAGCACACGGCCAGCTCGACGGTGACCGGGAGCTTGGCGGCCAGCAGCTCGGCCACCGGCAGCCGGTTGCGCAGCGACTCCCCGAGGTCGCCGCGCAGCACGCGGGCCATCCAGATGCCGTACTGCACCACCACGGGGCGGTCGAGGTGATAGCGCGCGCGGATGGCGGCGACGGCGGCGGGATCGTTCTCCTCGCCGGCCAGCGCCACCGCCGCGTCGCCGGGCAGCAGCTTCTGCAGCGAGAAGATCAGCACCGACACGAAGAAGAGCGTCGGCAGCAGCACGACGACCCGCCGCGCGACGTAGAGCGCCAGCGACATCTACCGGCTCTCGGGGCGGCACCCCGGGCCCGCGGGCCGGAGCCACGGGCGCGCGATCATGGCGAGCCGGCCGCGTCCACGCCGCTCAGTTCAGCTTGAGGCCCTTGAGGCGGATGATGCCGTCGGGATAGGGCGTGAAGCCGGTCACCTTGGCGCTGTAGGCGGTGAACACCCGGCGGTGCCACAGCAGCAGCCGGGGCACGTCGCGCACCATGATCTCCGTCGCCCGGTCGTAGAGCTTCTTGCGCTGAGCGGGGTCGGCGACCTGACGCGCCTTGGTCAGCAGGGCGTCAACGTCCGCGTTGCAGTAGTGGCTGTCGTTCTGGGCGCCCTTGCACGTGCTCTGCGTGAACACGTTGCCGTCGGGGTCGGGCCGGCCGCTCCAGAACGTGAAGTACGCCTCGAAGTCACCCTTGCGGCCGTTGGTGAGCATCGTGACGTTCTCCTGCGTCTGGATGTTCATGGTGATGCCGGCCTCGGCCAGCATGGCCTGGATGATCTGGGCCGCCTCCTGCCGATCGCGCTCGGGCGGGACGATCAGCGTGAACGTGAGGTTCGGCTGGCCCGCGTCCTTCAGCAGCTGACGGGCCCGGGCGACGTCGCGCCGGGCGACGGGGAACCGGGCGTTGTAGTACGTGCTCCCCGGGCTCACCCACTGGTTACCGGGGATGTACTCGTTGTTGAAGACCGTCTTGACCAGCGTCTCCCGGTCGATGGCCAGATCGATCGCCTGGCGCACGCGCACGTCGGCCAGCGTCTTCGATCGCGGGCCGTTGGCCACGTTGAGCGGGATCATCTGGTAGCCGAGCTCGGGCACGCCCACCACCTTGAGCCGCGCGTCCCCGCGGATCTCGGGCAGGTCGGTCGGCGACGCCCGCTCGATCAGGTGCAGGTCGCCCGAGCGCAGGCTGGCCAGGCGCGCGGTGGAGTCCGTGATCGGCACGAACTCCACGCGGTCGAGGTGGATGCTGGCCTTGTCCCAGTAGTCGGCGAACCGCTCCAGCGCGATCCGGCCCTGGGCCACCCGCTCGACGAACCGGAAGGGACCCGCGCACACCGGCCGGGTCCCCAGCCTGTCGCCCAGGGCCCGGGCCGCCTTGGGCGAGACCATCATCCCGGCGCGATCGGTCAGCGCCGCGAGCAGCGGGACCAGGGGCTCGGACAGACTGAAGCGAACAGTGAGGTCATTGAGCACATCCACGCTCGATATCTGACCGATCTCGGTCTTTCGAAACGAGCCGGGTGTGCTGATGTGGCGCTCGATGTTGAACTTCACGGCCTCGGCGTTGACCACCTCGCCGTCGTGGAACTTCACGCCCGGGCGCAGCTTGATGACGATCGAGCGCTGGTCGGGCGCCCACTCGAAGCCGGTGGCCAGCTGGGGGACGATCTTGAGGTCGGGTGTGACGTCGAAGAGCTTGTCGCACAGCGCGGCGAACACGAGGCGGCCGGTGTAGGCCCGGCTGATCGTCGGATCGAGCGCGTCGGGGTCGTCGTTGAGGCCGATGCGCAGCACACCCTGGGCGGCGGCGGGGCCGGTGGTGCCGAGCGCGATCGCGAGGGTGAGGGCGAGGAGACGGATCCGACACAGGCTCATGAGCGGGACTCCTCCTTGGCGTGCAGGGTGGCGCGCCCGTCGACGGCCACGGCGCCCTCAGCCTCCCGGCGGACGATCAACGGATTGATCTCGAGGTCGCCGAGGCGGGGACCGAGATCGGCCGCCAGCCACGAGACGCGGCAGACCGTGTCGGCGACGGCGGCGACGTCCAGCGCCGGGCGGCCGCGAGCGCCGGTCAGCAGCGAGAACGTCCGGAGCGTGGCCAGCATGGCCCGGGCGCGGTCGGCGCTCACCGGCGCGGGCGCCAGCGCGACGTCGTTCAGGAGCTCCACCACGATGCCGCCCAGACCGACCATGACGACGGCGCCGAAGTGCGGGTCGCGGCGAGCGCCGACGATGACCTCGGCGCCGCCCCGGACCATCGGCTGGACCGAGAGACCGTCGAGACCGCTGTCGCGCAGCGAGGCGAGCATCTCGCGCGCGGCCGCCGCGACCTCGGCCGGTGAGCCCAGATCGAGCCGCACGCCGCCCACGTCGCTCTTGTGCGAGATCCGCCGTGACACGACCTTGAGCGCGACGGGCACGCCGAGCTCGGCCGCGGCGGTCGCGGCCGCCTCGGGCGTCGTGGCGAGCCGTTCCGGCGCCACCGCCACGCCGTACGCGCCGAGCAGACGCTTGACCTCACCCTCGGTCAGCGCGCCTTCCGGCAGCGCGAGCACGCGGGCGTCGGGCAGACCGGCAGGCCGTGTCGCCGGGGAGATCACGGTGGCCCGCAGCGCGTCGTGGCGGGCCACGAGCGCCAGCACCCGCAGCGCGTCCTCGGTGCGATCGAACGAGAACTGGCCCAGCTCGCGCAAGGCGCGACGAGGCGCGTCGGCGGCGGCGCCCGGCGTGAGCGCGATCATCACCGGCTTGTCGGCGGCCAGCGCCGCTTCCCCGATGAGCCGGGTGCGCCGGGCGAAGAAGGGCATCGAGGTCAGGATCACCAGCCCGTAGGCGGTGCCGGGATCGTCCAGGAGAATGCGCGCCACATCGCCGGCGATCTCGACGTCCTCGGGCACGCGGCGTCCGCCGAGGTCGACGGGGTTGTCGGCCTGGGGCGGAAGGAGCAGGTCGGCCAGCCGGCCGCGCGAGTGCGCGGTCAGCGTGGCCATCGGCACCCCGAGCTCGCTGACGCGGTCGGAGGCGATGCCGCAGCCGCCTCCGGAGGACGACAGGATCGCCGCGCCGCCGCGGCGCGGCGCCCGGTGGCGCGCCAGGAAGTGGGCGGCGCGCACCATGTCGTCCGGGTCCTGCGCGAGCACCGCGCCCTCCTCCCGGCACACGGCCTCGAAGACCTCCCAGGCGCCGGCCAGGCTGGCCGTGTGCGAGCGCGCCGACCTCACGCCCGCCTGCGTGCGGCCCGTCTTGACGATCAGCACCGGCTTGCCGGCCGCGCGCGCCGCCGACAGGCTGCGGCGAAAGCGCGCGCCGTCGAGCAGACCTTCGACGTAGACGCACAGCGCGGCCGTCATCGGCTCGGCGAGCATGTAGTCGAGGAAGTCGCAGATCTCGAGGTCGACCTGGTTGCCGAGTGACACCCCGTAGCGGAAGCCGATCCCGTCGGCGGCGGCGCGGTCGACGATCGACACCATGAGGGCGCCGCTCTGGCTGACGAGGCCGATGACCCCGTCGACGAGCCGATCGGTATCGAGCACCACCGAGGAGCAGAGGGCCAGGCGATGGTGCGGCACGATGAGCCCCATGCAGTTGGGCCCGACCAGGCGGGTGCCGCTGGCGCGCGCGATCGCGACGAGCTCGGCCTGGCGGGACGCGCCGTCGGCGCCCGCCTCGGCGAAGCCCGTGGAGATGATGACGCAGCAGCCGACCCCCGCCGCGGCGGCCTCCCGCACGGTCTCCACCAGCGAGCCTCCCGGCACGGCCAGGATGGCCACGTCGGGGGGCGCCGGGGCCGCGGCGATCCTGGGGTAGGCGCGCCGTCCCAGCACCGTGTCGCGACGCAGGTTGATCGGCAGGATCTCGCCCTCGAAGCCGTGACGGACGAGGAAGTGCATGATCCGTCCGCCGAACTTGTCCTGGCTGTCGGAGGCGCCAAACACGGCGACGGAGCGCGGGTGCAGGATGCGCTCGATCTCCACGCGCGGATGCGCGCGCGGCCCGTCGAGCAGGGCGGTGTGAAGAGCGGTCGCTGGAGTCAGGGGAGCGCGTGCCTCCTCGCCACGTCCGGACGGTGCGCCCGCACTATATCGCACGCGACGAGCGAGGTACACTCGGGACGACGGAGGATCGCGCATGAAGACGCTGGCCGTCGCGGTGCTGGGAACGCTGCTGGTCGGGCTCGCGCCCGCTGCCGCCGACGCGGGCGGCGCCGTGCACGCGGCCGTGGCGCTCGGGACCTTCGCGGTGCTCGCTCCGTTCCTGGTGCTGGGCGCCCTCGCCCAGCCGTTCGTGTATCCTCCGCCGCCGGCGGTCTATCCGGCGCCGGCGACCTACGCCTCGGCGCCCGCCTACCCGGCCGCCGCCTATGCTCCCGCCGTGCGACAGCCGGCGCCGCGCCCGCCGGCCGTCACGCGCGAGGTGGTCTACGCGCAGGGCCGCCACGTGCTGCTGGGCGACGGCGCGACGAGCCCGTATCAGTGGGTGTGGGTGCCGAATCCGCCCGCTGGCGCTCCTCCGGCCGCGCCTCCCCGATAGGGCGGCGCCGCTCAGCGCCAGTGACGGTGGTAGCCGCCGCGATAGTAGCCGCGGTAGTGCGGGCCAACGATCACGGGACGAGGCCCGACCACCACCGGCGGCCCGATCACCACGGGGGTGGGAACGGGGGCCAGCACGCAGCCGGCTGTCCCGACCGCGGCCGCGACGGCGAGCACGACTCCGGCGCCGAGGCGGCGAAGGCTTCCTGCTCGTAGCATCGTAGGATCCTCCCACCCGTTATGACGGGGGTGGGAGGATCGCTATTCCAGCGCCGCTCCCGGGCCCTCAGCGCCTCGCGGCAAACTTCTGGAACGTGTGACAGTCGGCCGGCGCGTGGCCGCGGCTGACCGCGAAGGTCCACGTCACCTCGGCCACGTACACGTCGCCGCGAGAGTCGACCGCGATGCCGTGAGGGGCGGCGAAGCTGCCCGGCGCGGTGGCCTCGGGCCCGCCCCAGCGTGTCAGCAGCTTGCCGTCGCGATCGAAGACGCTCACCCGTCCGGGCCGCGCGTCCTGGATCGGGCCGTGCCGCTGCGAGGTCTGGCCGCGATGCCACCACAGCTCGGAGACGTACGCGCGGCCCTCGGCGTCGAAGACCAGGTGCGTCGGACGCTGGGTGTCGGTCCACTCGGCGAGGTACTCGCCGTCCGGGCTGAAGATCTGGATGCGATCGTTCTCGCGGTCGCACACGAACACCCGGCCGTCGGCGGCCACGGCGATGCCGTGAGGCAGGTGGAACTGGCCGGGGCCCTTGCCCACGACGCCCCACGACCGCTTGAGCGCGCCGGTCGGGGAGAACTGGTGCACGCGGCAGTTGCCGTAGCCGTCGGACACGTAGAGGTCGCCGTTGCGCCCGATGGCGAGGTTCGTCGGCCGGTTGAAGGGGCCGGCGGCGCGCGGGATGTTGATCGAGTCCTTGCCGTCGTAGCCCGTGTCGGACGGGGTGTTCAGCGTGCCGAGCGTCATCAACAGCTTGCCGGTGGGCGTGAACTGCCTCACGGTGTGGTTGCCGTCGTCAGTGGCGTAGACGGTCCCGTCGGGCCCGATGGTGATGCCGTGGGTGCGATAGGTGAAGTCGCCCTCGCCCCACGAGCGCAGGAAGTTGCCCTTCTGGTCGTACACCATGATCGGATGGTCGCCGCGACAGATGAGGAACACCCGGTCCTCGCCGTCGACAGCGACACCGGCGACGTCGCGGTGCGCGTAGCCGCCCGGCAGCTGCTCCCAGCCCTCGATCACCTCGTACCGCCTCGCGTCTGACTGCGTCGTCATGGACTATCTCCTTGGCGTGTCTTCGCCGGCGCATCCTTGGTCGGTGCGTCTGCTCCCGGTGGACGGCGTCCTCCGGCGGAGCCCTTGCCTCCGCCGCCGGGCGTCCCGCTCGTCTCCCGTGGGCGCTCACCGGCGCCCGGCCGCACCGGCGCCCGGATCTCCACCTGGGCGCCCGCGGTGAGGCGGGTCTGCCCATCCGTCACGACCTGCTCGCCGGCCTGCAGCCCGCCGGTCAGGATCGTCTCGTTGCCCTGCGTGCGCGCGGCCACCACGCGGCGCGTCTCCACCGTCGCATCCGGCTTCACCACGAACACGTAGCTGCCTTGCTGCCCGGTCTGCAGCGCCTGCGACGGGATCACGATCGCGTCCGGCTGCACGGCCAGGGTCAGCGAGACGTTCACGAACTGTCCGGGCCACAGGCGCCGCTCGTGGTTGGCGAAGGTCGCCTTGAGCCGGATAGTGCCGGTGGTGACGTCGACGGCGTTGTCGATGAACGTCACCGCCCCGCGGGCGGGCTGCGGCTCGCCGGCGGGCAGCGCGTCGACCGACAGCGTGGCCTGAGCCATGTACCGCTTGATCTCGGCCAGCTGCTGCTGGGGCACGGTGAACGCCACGTAGATCGGCTGGACCTGGTTGATGACCAGCAACGTGGAGTCGTTGGTCCCCGAGGCCCGCACCACGTTGCCCTCGTTCATGCCGAGACTGCCGGCCCGGCCGTCCACGGGCGACCGGATCGTCGTGTAGCCGAGCTGCAGCCGGGCGTTCTGCACCGCCGCCTCGTCGGCCCGCACCGTCTGCTCGGCGCTGTGAATGGCCGCCTCGTCGGCCCGCACGGTCTCCTCGGCGCTCCTGACGTCGGCCTCGTCGGCGCGCACCGTGGCGGCGATCGACTCCGCGTTGGTCCTGACCTGATCGTACTGCTCGCGCGAGACCAGCTCCTTGCTGACGAGATCGGCGTAGCGGCGCTCCTGCACCTGCGCGTTGGCGCCCTGGGCCTGGTCCCGCACCAGGTTCGCCCGCGCCTGGGCCACCCGGGCCACATCGCGCTGGACCACGGCCCGCGCCTGCTGCACCTGGACCTGGTCCTTGGCGAGGTTGGCCTGGGCCTGGGCCAGCGCCGCCTCGTAGGGCCGCGGGTCGATGCTGAACAGCAGGTCGCCCTTGCGCACGTCCTGGCCTTCCTTCACGTGCACGCGCACCAGCTCGCCGCCGACCTGGGCCTTGATCGTCACGACGCTGTACGCCTCGACCGTGCCGATCGCCTGGATCTGGATCGGCATCTCCTTGCGCTCGACGGCGGCCACGGCCACCGGCACCGCCGGCCGCCGCGCCGGCTGGGCCTGCTTGGACTCGGCGTTGCCACCCGAGCAGCCGGCGGCCGCCAGCCCGAGCAGCAGGAGCAGGGCCCGGCCCCCGAGCCCGCGGACCCTGGACCGCGGCGGGACGGCCACGGCGCGGACCGTCATGGCCGGGCCGGCGCGCCCTGCGCGTGCGGGGAGGCGACGCCGCGGTCGTGCCGTCGTCGGCCGAGCGCCACCCGCAGCCGCTCCAGGTAGAGGTAGACGACCGGCGTGGTGTACAGCGTCAGGAGCTGGGAGACGATGAGCCCTCCCACGATCGTGAGCCCGAGCGGTCGGCGCAGCTCGCCCCCGGTGCCGAAGTCCAGCGCCAGCGGGAGTCCTCCCAGGAGCGCGGCCATGGTCGTCATCATGATGGGGCGGAACCGGAGAAGGCAAGCCTCGGTGATGGCGTCGGCGGCGGACTTCCCTCCGCGCCGCTGCGCGTCGAGGGCGAAGTCGATCATCATGATGGCGTTCTTCTTCACCAGGCCGATGAGCAGCAGGATCCCGATCAGCGCGATGACGTCCAGATCGTTGCCGAACAGCAGCAGGGCCAGGATGGCGCCCACGCCGGCCGAGGGCAGCGTGGACAGGATCGTGATCGGGTGCACGAGGCTCTCGTAGAGCACGCCGAGGACGATGTACAGGCAGATGAGCGCGGTCAGGATCAGCAGCGGCTGCGTCGACAGCGATGCCTGGAACGCCTGGGCGGTGCCCTGGAAGCTGGCCCGCACCCCCGCCGGCAGGCCGATCTGCCGCTCGACGGCCTGGATCGCGGTGACCGCGTCGCTCAGCGCCGTGCCCGGGGCCAGGTTGAAGGACAGCGTGACCGACGGGAAGAAGCCCTGGTGGTTGACCGCCAGCGGCGTCGTGCTGGCGCCGAACCGCGTGATGGTGGCCAGCGGGACCTGCCCGCCGCCGGCCGAGCGGACGTAGACGCCCTTGAGGGCGTCGGGACTCTGCTGGAACGACGGCGCGACCTCCAGGACGACGAAGTACTGGTTCAGGGCCTTGTAGAGCGTCGAGACCTGCCGCTGCCCGAAGGCGTCGTAGAGCGTCTCGTCGATGGCCCGGGGCAGGATGCCCAGGCGCGACGCGCTGTCGCGATCGATCGTGAGCGCCGCCTGCAGGCCGCGGTTCTGCTGATCGGTGGCGACGTCGCGCAACCCCGGCAGGCCTCGCAACCGGGCCAGCATCTGCGGGGCGAACGTGTTCAGCTCGGCCAGCTCAGTGCTCTGCAGCGTGTACTGGAACTGGGCGTTGCTGGCCCGGCCGCCGATCCGCAGGTCCTGGACCGGCTGCATGAAGAGGTTGGCGCCGGGCACCCGGGCCACCTTGGCGCGCAGCCGGTTGATCACGAGGTCGGCCGAGAGCCGGCGCTCCTCCAGCGGCTTGAGGGCGACGAACATGCGGCCCGTGTTCGTGGTGTTCAGGTTGCCGCCGGTGAAGGCGACCACGTTGCTGACGGCCGGGTCGGTCATCACGATGTCCACGTACTCGCGCATCTTGTCGCGCATCGCCGGGAAGGAGATGTCCTGGTCGGCCTGGATGCTCCCGGTCAATCGCCCGGTGTCCTGCTGGGGGAAGAACCCCTTGGGGACGTACCAGAACAGGGCGACGTTCACGGCGATGGTGGCCAGCATCACCATCAGCGTGACGACCCGGTGGCGCAGGGCGCCCCGCAGCGTGACCGCGTAGAACGCCAGGACGCCGTCGAAGACCCGCTCGCCGACCCGGTACAGGCGCCCGTGGCGCGCGCCGTGCGACGAGCGCAGGAAGCGCGCGCACATCGTCGGCGTGACGGTCAGGGAGACCAGCAGCGAGACGCCGATGGCCAGCGTGAGCACCATCGCGAACTCGCGGAACAGGCGACCGACCAGCCCGGCCATGAACAGGATCGGGATGAACACCGCCACCAGCGAGGTGCTCATCGACAGCACCGTGAAGCCGATCTCCCGGGCGCCCCGCAGCGCCGCGGCCAGCGGGGGCAGGCCCTCCTCCAGGTAACGCGTGATGTTCTCCAGCACGACGATGGCATCGTCCACCACGAAGCCGACGGCGATCGTGAGGGCCATCAGCGAGAGGTTGTCGAGGCTGTAGCCGAGCAGGTACATGCCGCCGAAGGTCCCGAGCAGCGACAGGGGCACCGCCACGCTGGGAATGATCGTGGCCCACCCGCTGCGAAGGAACACGAACACGACCATCACCACCAGGCCGATCGACAGCAGGAGCGTGCCCTGCACGTGGCGGAAGGAGGCGCGGATGGTCGTGGTCCGGTCGAGGACGACGCCCAGGTCGACGGCGGGCGAGATCGACGCGCGCAGCGTGGGCAGCAGGGCCAGCACGCGATCGACCGTCTCGATGATGTTGGCGCCCGGCTGCCGGTACAGCACGACGAGGACGGCCCGCTTGCCGTTGGCGAACCCGCCGGTGCGCACGTCCTCGACGGAGCTCTCGACCTCGGCGACGTCGCCGAGGCGCACCGGCGCGCCCTTCTGATAGGCGACGATGACCGGCCGGTACTGGTCGGCCTCGAACAGCTGGTCCGTGGCGTGGATGGTCCACGCCGTCGTGGCGTCGGCCAGCTCGCCCTTGGGCGAGTTGGCGTTGACGGCGCCGAGGGCGGCCCGGATCTGCTCGAGCCCGAGCCCGATCTGGCTCAGCCGGGCGGGGTCCACGCGCACGCGTACGGCCGGCTTGGCCCCGCCTCCCACGACCACCTGGCCGACGCCCTCCACCTGGGAGAGCTTCTGGGCCAGGATCGAGTCGGCGGCGTCGTACATGCGCCCCACCGGCAGCACGGCCGAGGTGAGCGCCAGGATCATGATGGGCGCGTCGGCGGGATTGACCTTGCGGTACTTCGGGTTGCTGGGCAGGGCGGCCGGCAGCTGGCTGCGGGCGGCGTTGATGGCGGCCTGCACGTCGCGGGCGGCCGCGTCGACGTTGCGGTTCAGGTCGAACTGCAGGACCACCGTGCAGGCGCCGAGCAGGCTCGTCGAGGTCATCTCGGTCACCCCGGCGATGCGACCGAACTGGCGCTCCAGCGGCGTCGCCACCGAGGAGGCCATCGTCTCCGGGCTGGCGCCGGGCAGGGTGGCCTGGACCTGGATCACCGGAAACTCGACCTGCGGCAGCGGGGCCACCGGCAGCATCCGGTAGGCGACGATCCCCGCCAGCAGCAGGGCGACGCTCAGCAGCGACGTCGCGATTGGTCGCCGGATGAAGGGCTCGGAGACGTTCACGCGGAGGGGCTCAGTCGCCCAGGGCCTCGACCGGCCGTGGTCGCGAGGCCCGCGCGCGGCGCAGGCGGCGGCCGAGGCGATCGAAGGCGAGGTAGACGACCGGCGTCGTGTAGAGCGTCAGGAGCTGGGAGAGCAGGAGGCCGCCGACGATCGTGATGCCGAGGGGGCGCCGGAGCTCGGAGCCGGTGCCGGTCCCCAGCGCCAGCGGCAGGCCGCCCAGCAGGGCCGCCATCGTCGTCATCATGATCGGCCGGAAGCGGAGCAGGCACGCCTCGTAGATCGCCTCGGCCGGACGCTTGCCCTCGGCGCGCTCGGCGTCGAGCGCGAAGTCGATCATCATGATCGCGTTCTTCTTGACGATCCCGATCAGCAGGATGATGCCGATCAGCGCGATGACGTCGAGGTGGGCGCCGACGAGCAGCAGGGCCAGGATGGCGCCGACGCCGGCCGAGGGCAGCGTGGACAGGATCGTCACCGGATGGATGTAGCTCTCGTACAGCACGCCCAGCACGATGTAGACGGTGATGATGGCGGCCAGGATGAGCAGCGGCTCGTTGGCCAGCGAGGCCTGGAACGCCTGGGCGGTGCCCTGGAAGCTGGCCCGGATGGACGCCGGCAGCCCGATCTGCCGCTCGGCCGCGCGGATGGCGTCGACCGCGTGCCCGAGGGCGACGCCCGGCGCCAGGTTGAACGACAGCGTCACCGCCGGGAACTGCCCCTGGTGGTTCACCGCCAGCGGCGCGTGGCCGGTCTCCAGCCGGGTGAAGGCGCTGAGCGGCACCTGGGTTCCGGAGGCCGACTTGACGTAGATCGTCCTCAGTGCGTCGGGGTCCTGCTGGAAGCGCGGCGCCACCTCCAGCACCACGCGGTACTGGTTGAGCTGCGTGAAGATCGTCGAGACCTGCCGCTGGCCGAAGGCGTCGTACAGGGTGTCGTCGATGGCCTGCGGCGCGATGCCCAGCCGCGAGGCGGTGTCGCGGTCGATCGCCAGGGACGCGAGCAGGCCGCCGCTCTGCTGGTCGCTGGCCACATCGCGCAGCTCCGGCAGCCTCTTGAGGCGCTCGATCAGCCGGGGCGCCCACTCGGCCAGCTCGCGGACGTCGGCGTCCTCCAGCGAGTACTGGTACTGCGTGCGGCTCACGCGGTCCTCGACCGTGAGGTCCTGCACCGGCTGCATGTAGAGGGTGATGCCCTCGACCGTCTCGATCCGCGGCTGCAGGCGCCGGATGATGGCCGAGGCGTCGGCGCTGCGCGCCTCGCGCGGCCGCAGGTTGATCTGGATGCGGCCGCTGTTGGGCGTCATGTTGGTGCCGTCCACGCCGATGAACGACGACAGGCTGGCGACGTCGGGATCGCCGAGGATCACCCCGGCCAGCGCCTGCTGGCGGGCGGCCATGGCCGTGAAGGACACGGTCGGCGGCGCCTCCGAGATCCCCAGGATCACGCCGGTGTCCTGAATCGGGAAGAACCCCTTGGGCACGACCACGTAGAGCAGGACCGTCAGCACGAGCGTGACGACCGTGACCACCAGCGTCGCCGTCTGGTGCCGCAGCACCCAGCGCAGCGTGACGCCGTAGCGCGCGATGACCCACTCGAACCCCCGCTCGGTGAGCCGGTAGAAGCGTCCCTGGCTGGCGGCCGGGCGGTGACGCAGGAGGCGCGCGCACATCATCGGGGTGAGCGTGAGCGACACGACCGCCGAGACCAGGATGGTGACGGCCAGCGTCACCGCGAACTCGCGGAAGAGCCGGCCGACGATGTCGCCCATGAACAGCAGCGGGATGAGCACGGCGATGAGCGACACCGTGAGCGACACGATGGTGAAGCCGATCTGGGCCGAGCCCTTCAGGGCCGCCGCCAGGGGCGACTCGCCGGCCTCGATGTAGCGGGCGATGTTCTCGATCATCACGATGGCGTCGTCGACGACGAAGCCGGTCGAGATGGTCAGCGCCATCAGCGAGAGGTTGTCGAGGCTGTAGCCGAGCAGGTACATGACGCCGAAGGTCCCGACGATCGAGATCGGCACGGTGACGCTCGGGATCACGGTCGCCGCCAGGCTGCGCAGGAAGAGGAACATGACCATGACGACCAGCGCGATCGTGAGGACGAGCGTGAACTCCACGTCGCGCACGGAGGCCCGGATGGTCGTCGTGCGGTCGGTGAGGGTCGTGATCTCGATGGCCGAGGGCAGCGAGGCGCGCAGCTGCGGCAGCAGCCGCTTGATCCGGTCCACGACGCCGATGATGTTGGCGCCCGGTTGCCGCTGGATGTTGACGATGACGGCCGGCTTGTCGTTCATCCAGGCCGCCTGCTTGACGTTCTCCACGCCGTCGACGACCTCGGCCACGTCGGACAGCCGCACCGGCGCCCCGTTGCGATATGCGATCACGACCGACCGGTACTCCTGGCCGCTGACGAGCTGGTCGTTGGCGCCGATGGTGAAGGACTGGCGCGGCCCCTCCAGGTTGCCCTTGGCCTGGTTGACGTTCGCCTGCGACAGGACCGCCCGCAGGTCCTCCAGGCTCAGCCCGTAGGCCGCCAGCGCGGTCGGGTCGGCCTGCACCCGCACCGCCGGCCGCTGGCCGCCGCTGATCGACACCAGACCCACGCCGGGCAGCTGGGAGATCTTCTGGGCCAGGTTGGTGTCCGCGAGGTCCTGCACCCGGTTGAGCGGCAGGGTGTCGGACGTCAGGGCCAGCGTCATGATCGGCGTGTCGGCCGGGTTGACCTTGCTGTAGACGGGAGGGCTCGGCAGGTCGCGGGGCAGGAAGGTGGCGGCGGCGTTGATGGCCGCCTGCACCTCCTGCTCGGCCACGTCGATCGGGTGCTCGAGCACGAACTGCAGGGTGACCAGCGAGGCGCCGAAGGCGCTGGTCGACGTCATCTGCTTGAGACCGGGCAGCTGCCCGAACTGGCGCTCCATCGGCGTGGTGACCGACGAGGCCATGACGTCGGGGCTGGCGCCCGGATAGAACGCGACGATCTGGATCGTGGGGTAGTCGACCTGGGGGAGCGCCGAGACGGGCAACTGCGAGTACGCGACCATCCCGGCCAGGAGGATCCCTGCGGTCAGCAGCGCGGTGGCCACCGGCCGCAGGATGAAGACGCGCGAGGGGTTCACATCACCCGCGCCCGACGAACGGCATCTTGGTCGCCATCACGGTCAGGAACTGCACGTTGGCGTCCAGCGGCAGGCTCGCCATGTACACCACCGCGCCGGCGACGTGCTCGACGTCCATGGTCGGCTCCACCGCGATCGCCCCGTGGGCCTGGGGCACGCCCTTCTTCATCCGCTCGGTGAGCGGCGTCTCGGCGTTGCCGACGTCGATCTGCCCGCAGGCGATGTCGTACTTCCGGCCGTCCAGCGAGGTCGTCTTCGTGAGGCCGGTGATCGCGTGCTTGGTCGAGGTATACGCGACCGAGCCCGGCCGCGGGGCGTGGGCGGAGATCGATCCGTTGTTGATGATGCGTCCGCCGCGCGGCTCCTGGCTCTTCATGATCTTGAAGGCTTCCTGCGTGCAGACGAACGAGCCGGTGAGGTTGGTGTCGACCACGGCCTTCCACTGCTCGTAGGGCAGGTCCTCGAGCGGCACGGCCGGCGCCCCGATGCCCGCGTTGTTGAACAGCAGGTCGAGGCGGCCGAACGTCTCCTTCGTGCGCGCGAACAGCGCCCGGATGGCGGCCGGGTCGGCGACGTCGGTGGGCGCGACCAGGGTCCGCGCGCCCGGCTTGGCCTCGCGGGCCACGGCCTCCAGCGCGTCCTTGCGGCGTCCGGCCAGCACGACCGCCCAGCCCTCCCGCAACAGCGCCAGGGCCGAGGCCTTGCCGATTCCGCTGCCGGCGCCGGTCACGATCGCCACCTTGCCGTTCTCAGCCATCCGGAAGTCCTCTCTCGCGGGGGGTATCGAGCGTCCACAGGGTAGTCTTCGCCCGGAGGGGAATCAAGCCGGGTTGGCCGCGCGCGGCCACGGACCAGGCAGAGGCGAGCCCGGCGACGGTCAGCGGAAGCGGGGCATCACCTCGCGGGCGAAGAGCTCCATCGAGCGACGCACGGCGGCCTGGGGCAGCCCCCCGAAGTTCATCCAGCACAGCACCTCGCCGACGCCGAGGTCGCGCATCTCGGCGATCTTGGCCGCGACCGTATCGGGCGACCCGATCGCCAGCGTCTCGGCGACGAGCTGCTCCCACGACAGCGGGGCGAAGCGCTGCTCGAGCGTGCGAAACCCAGCCTGCAGCATCGGATGCACGCGGTCGATGTGCTCGGGGATGAGGAACCGGCGCAGCGCGTCCTGATACCACATCTCCGCGTCTCGCGCCTCGGCCAGGGCCTGGGCGTCCGTCGGCGCCACGTAGATGTGCCGCGACACGCCCCAGCGGGCGAGCAGGGTCGCGATCTCGGCGTCGCTGCGGCCGGCCTTCCGGCAGGCGTTCACGTACGTGTCGCGCTGCTGGACGAGCTGGTCGATCGGCCCGCGCAAGATGGAGTTCAGCATGGGCCACCCGCGCAGGGCGGTGGCCTCGATCGTGTCCGGACTCACGCAGACGACGTAGAGGGGCGGGTGCGGCTGCTGCAGCGGCTTGGGGATGACCCGGACCTCGGGGATCGTGAAGTGGCGGCCCTCGAAGGCGAACCGCTCGGCCGTCCATGCCCGCAGCATGATCTCGAGCGACTCCTCGAAGCGCTCGCGGCTCTCGATCTGCGGGACCCGGTACCCCTCGAACTCGACCGGACGGTTGCCGCGTCCCACACCCACGTCCAGCCGTCCGCCGCTGAGGATGTCGACCATCGCCAGCTCCTCGGCCAGCCGGATCGGATCGTGAAACGGCAAGATCGCCGCGGCCAGACCGATGCGCACGCGACCGGTCCGCATGGCCGCCGCCGCGGCCAGCACGGCGGGCGACACCGAGAGCCCGTACTCGATGAAGTGGTGCTCGGTCAGCCAGAGGCTGTCGAATCCGAGCTCCTCCGTCCAGGCCATCTGCTCCATCTCGTTGCGCACGACGTCGGGATGGGCCAGGGCGGGAGGCGCCTGCAGGAAGTAGTACGTTCCGAACCGCATGGGGTGGGGCCGACTGTACCCCATTTTCCGGATGCCGGGGTATGCTGATAAATAAGTCAGATGCCAGCCGCGTCCAAGGCGTCGGAGGGTGCCATGAAGAAGGTCGCCGCAGCCTCACTGCTCGCGATGGCGCTGCTTCTCGCGCTCGCGTCACCGAGCCTGGCCGGGGGTGGTCGCCACGGCCACGGTCACGGCCACTTCCACGGCGGGGCACGGTTCTTCGTCGGCGTCGGGCCGGCGTTCTGGTGGGGGGCGCCGTACCCTTATTACTACTACCCGCCGCCGTACTACTACCCGCCGGCCCCCGTCGTCGTCCAGGAGCCTCCGGTGTACGTGCAGCAGGACCCGGCGCCGGCGGATCCAGCCGCGGCCGCTCCCCAGGAGGGGTACTGGTACTTCTGCGCCAGCTCCCGCCAGTACTATCCGCAGGTGCCGGCCTGCTCCGAGGCATGGATCAAGGTACCTCCGAGACAGGATTAGATCTGAGACGGCAAGCGATGAAGATCACGACACTTTTCGGCTGCGTAGGTCTCGCGCTTCTGACGGGCGCCTGCGCGACCGTGACGGGTCCGAGCGTGATGGTGCTGCCGGGCACCGGGAAGAGCTTCGACCAGTTCCAGTTCGACGACGCGAGCTGCCGGCAGTTCGCCGCTCAGCAGACCGGGATCAGCGCGAATCAGGCCTCGACGCATACCGCGGTCACCGGCGCAGCCGTCGGGACGGTGCTGGGCGCTGCCGCCGGTGCTGCCATCGGGGCCGCCGCCGGCAACCCGGCCATGGGAGCCGCGGCGGGGGCGGGGGTGGGTCTCCTCGGAGGCTCGGCCGTCGGGGCCAGCAACGCGAACGCCTCGTACTACACGGTCCAGCGGCAGTACGACGCGAGCTTCATGCAGTGCATGTACGCCAAGGGACACCAGATACCGGTCGCGCGTGGCTCGCTCGCCTCGCCCGGCGTCATCCCGGCCGCGGCGCGCCCGGCCAGCCCGCCGCCGCCTCCGCCACCACCCGCCGGCAGCGTCGCGCCGTCCGCTGCCACTGCTCCGCCCCCGCCGCCACCTCCGCCCGCGGGGCCGCCTCCGCCGCCGCCACCTGGCGTGACGCGCTGACGGGCGGCCGCAAGGGATCGGTCGCGCGCGGTCCGGCGCTACGCCCGGGCCAGGGGACCCCGCAGCAGCCGACCGGGTAGCGCGCCCGTGTGCTGCCCGTCGCGCAGCAGCACCTCGCCGTTGACGACCGTCGCCGCGATGCCGCGGCACCGCTGCGTGAGCCGCTTGGCGCCGGCCGGAAGATCGTGAGCGACCTCCGGCATCTGGGCGGCGATGGTGTCGGGGTCGAACACGACGAGGTCGGCCGCCAGGCCCTCGCGGATGAGCCCGCGGTCGGCGAAGCCCCACTGCGTCGCGGGCACGAGCGTGAGCATCCGCACGGCTTCCTCGAGGGTGAAGGCCTGACGCTCCCGCACCCAGTGCGCGAGCAGGTGCGTCTGCAGCGAGGAGTCCATGAGCTGCGAGACGTGAGCCCCGGAGTCCGAGAAGGTCACGACCGCGCGCGGCAGCCGCATGAGCTCCAGCGCGATGTCCTGGTCCTCGTTGGCGATGGGCTGCAGGAAGAACACGTTGAAGTCGGACTCGAGGCCGAGGTCGATCATGGCCTCGACCGGATCGCAGCCTCGCGCGCGCGCGATCTCGGCCACCGAGCGGTGGACGCCGTGCACGCTCTCCATGACGAACATCCACTCGAACACCGCGGGACGCGCCTCGGTGCCGCGGGGCTCGCCCTCGAACCGCGCGCGGGCCGCCGCCACCAGCTGGCCCCGCAGCTGCGGGTCGCGCAGCCTGGCCTTCTGCTCGTCCAGGGGTAGCTTCCGCAGCTCTTTCCAGACCGGCAGCCTGTCGAACGGCAGCTGGGTGCGGAAGGAGAGGACGGCGGAGAGCGCCCGGCTGTGGACCTGGGCGAACATCCGGCCTCCCGCGGCCGCCGTCTCGTCCAGCAGCTTCACGTAATCCTTGTAAACTCCCGGCGCATCCTTGCGGCTGAACAGGCCGAACGTGATCGGTCGCCCGGTCTCCACGGCGAGGTCCCGCAGGCGCACGTGATAGTCGCGGCGCAGCTGCGGATCGACCCTGGCGCTCCGGTCCACGTTCTCGCCCGCCAGCTCGAAGATCCCGGCGTTCAGCTCCCCCATGACGCCCACGAGGCGCCGGACCTCGTCCCAGCTCGCCATCCGGCTGGCCACCGGTCGGCGATCGGGCGTCTCGTGGCTCGGCGATCTCGACGTCGTGAAGCCGATGGCGCCGGCCTGGAGCCCGTCGCGCAGCTCGGCCTCCATCGCGCGCAGGTCGTCCTCGGTGGCTGGGCCGTCGAAGGCCCGCTCGCCCATCACGTACGTCCGCAGCGCGGAGTGGCCGAGGTAGCCCGAATAGTTGATCCCCTTGGGCAGGCGCTCCAGGGTGTCCAGGTACTCGCGGTAGGTCGTCCACGACCACTCGATCCCGACGTTCATGGCGTCGGCCGAGATGTCCTCGGCGCGCTCGAGGTTGCGCATGACCAGGTGCTTGTCCTTGTCCGCGCAGGGCGCCAGCGTGAACCCGCAGTTGCCCATGACCACGGTCGTGATGCCGTGCCAGCACGAGCACGTCCCCAGCGGGTCCCAGAAAATCTGGGCGTCCATGTGCGTGTGGCCGTCGATGAAGCCCGGCGACACCACGCGCCCCTCGGCGTCCAGCACCTGGCGCGCGCGCTCCCGGATGCGACCGATGGCGGCGATGCGCCCGCCGCGCACACCGACGTCGGCGCGATATCGAGGCAGCCCGGAACCATCGATCACCACGCCGTTCTTGATCACGAGGTCGAAGGCCATCGAAGCTCTCTCCTTGGCCCGGAGCGGGGCCGTGCGCATCGAGGTGGTTCGTATCCTACTGCACTTCATCGGCGCCGGCACGCTTCCGCGGCCCCCCGTATACTTGGCCCGCGCCGCGGCGGCCGGCTCCGAGGCGGGCGGCCGCGCGGCTCTCAGACGCTCCGAGGAGGCAGGTATGGGTGTGCTCGACGGCAAGGTGGCGGTGGTGACGGGCGGGGGGACGGGGATCGGACGGGCCGTGTCGCTGGGGCTGGCGGCGGCCGGTGCCCGCGTCGTCGTCAACGACTACGGTGTGAGCGTGGACGGGCGCGATCCCAGCGGCGGGCCCGCCAGCGGCGTCGTGGCCGAGATCGCCAGGGGCGGTGGACGGGCCATCGCGTGCCCCGAGAGCGTGGCGACGATGGCCGGCGGCAAGACCGTCGTCGATCTCGCCCTCAAGGAGTTCGGCGACCTGCACATCGTGGTGTGCTGCGCGGGGATCCTGCGCGAGCGGATGATCTTCAACATGTCCGAGGAAGAGTGGGACGCCGTCATCGCCGTCCACCTCAAGGGCCACTTCGCGGTGCTGCGCCCGGCCACCGCGCACATGCGCGAGAAGAAGACGGGCAGCATCGTGACCTTCACCTCGACCGCGGGCCTGGAAGGCAGCCCCGGGCAGCCCAACTACTCCGCGGCCAAGGAGGGCATCGTCGGCCTCACCCGCTCGGTGGCGCTGGCGATGGCCAAGTACGGCGTGCGCTGCAACGCCATCTCTCCCACCGCGGACACGCGCATGACCCAGCGGCTCCCGGGCGACCGCCGGACGGCCGCCACCGCCACGCCGCCGGAGGCGATCGCGCCGGTCGTGGCGTTCCTCGCCAGCGACCGCGCCGCCCACATCACCGGCCAGGTGATCGGTGTCCGCGGGGACGAGATCACGGTGTTCTCGCACCCCGCGCCGCTGCGGACCGCGACGCGCGCGAACGGCTGGACTCCCGAATCTCTGGCCGACGTCTGGGACCGCGCCCTCGGCCAGGACCGTCTGCGCCGCCTCGACGCCCTGAAGATTCCCTGGCCCCTGACGAGCCCCTGAACCCGCCCCCCGACCACGAGCGCCGCCGCTGACGGCGATGCCGGCGGCCCGCCCCCCGGGAAGGCGACTCCCGAGGTGCAGGCCGTGGGCACGCCAAGCGTGGCTCGCCTGTCGCCGTAACGCGCTTCGGGCCCGGCTCGCTCGGCCCCCCCATCCCCCAATGGGGGCTGGGTCGGCGGCCAGTAGAGGCGAGGGCGGCTCGCTCGCCGGGCCCTTCGCGCGAACGGCGACGACGGCTCGCCACAATGGCCTGCCCACGGCCTGCACCTCGGGAGTCGCCTTCCCGGGGGGCGGGCCGCCGGCATCGCCGTCAGCGGCGGCGCTCAGGTCTGGGAGTAGCCGGTGCCGGGGGTGTCGACGCCACGGCCGCGGGCGTCGGCGATCCAGCCGAACTCCTTCAGGATCTGCTGGCTGTACGTCACGCGCCCGGTGACGCGGTCGAGGGGCTCGGTGGCGAGGAGCAGGACGGCGCGCGCCATCAGCTCGGCCCGCTCGCCGCGCGGGTCGTCCATGCCGGTGACGAGCTTGTGATAGACCGTGCCCGGCGTCGGCACGATCTGCGAGGGAGACACACAGGTGACCGAGACGCCGTGCGGATAGACCTCGGCGGCCAGGCCCTGCGTGAAGCGCTCGAGCGCCGCCTTCTGAGCGCCGTAGCAGGTGCCGCCGCGCGCGGCGGTGGCCGTGTCCGTGTAGGGGCCGCGCCCGGGGCCGATCGCAGCCCCCGAGCCGATGTTCACGATGGCGCCGCTCCGGCGCCGGATCATGTCGCGCAGCGCGAGCTGGCTCAGCACGAACGGCGCGTGCACGTTGACCGCCCACGAGGCGAGCCAGCGGCCCAGGATGTAGTCGGCGATCGGCACGAAGTAGGTGAGCGCGGCGTTGTTGACGAGCACGTCGACGGGGCCGTACACCTTGCGGGCGGTGTCCACGAGCTTCTCGCACTCGGCCGGGTCCGCGATGTTGACGGGCATCGGGTGCGCCTCGCCGCCCCGGGCACGGATGGCGGCGACGGTGGTCTCGAGCGAGCCGCCGAGCTGGTGGTCGCCCTCGCGCAGGGTGCGGGCCGCGCAGACGACACGGCCGCCCTCGGCCGCCAGCAGCGCGGCCACCTCGGCGCCGATGCCGCGGCTGGCGCCCGTGACCACGACGACCTTGCCGTCGAGGCGGCCCATCTCAGTCGATCGGCACGAAAATGCAGTGACGCAGCTTGCCGTCGACCGCCTTGGACAGGTGTCCCTTGCCCCAGGTGTCTTCCACGAGGATGACCTCGCCAGCCCCGATCCGCCGCGTCTCGCCGTCGCTGGCCGTGAGCTCGCCGGCGGCGTCGAGGTTGATGATGTACTGCCGGCGCGGCGCCGGGTGCCAGTCGAGGTTGTAGTCGGGCGGGACCTCGCGGAAGATGATGCCGGTCGCCGGCAGCCGTGCCGAGACGCGACCGCTGGGCGAGGACTCGACGTACGGGATCTCGACGTCCTCGAAGTGCGATTCGCCCTTGGGATCGACGTAGAGCCTGTGTATCTTCATGGCTGCCGATCATAGCCTGGAGGCGCGATGGTACGCTACGCCAAGCCCGCTCCCGACTTCACGCTGCCGTCCACCGAGGACCGCCCGATCAGCCTCGCCGAGCTGCGCGGCCAGGACGTCGTCCTGGTCTTCTACTGCTTCGACTGGGGCAGCATCTGAACGCCGGAGCTGAGCGGCCTCGGCGAGGCCGTGCAGGAGATCCGGGCGCGGGGCGCCGCGCTGCTGGCCATCAGCGCCGACAGCCCGTTCAGCCACGCGGCCTTCGCCAAGGCCCGCGGCTTCGCCTTCCCGCTGCTCAGCGACATCCATCGCAGGACGATCCGCGACTACGACGTCCTGGACGAGGAGCGCAACGTCGCCTACCGCGCGACGTTCGTGATCGACCGCGACGGCGTGCTGCGCTGGGGCCAGGCCGGCGACCGGCAGATGGTCCGCGACGGCCGCGAGGTCCTGCGCGTGCTCGACCTCGTGCAGTCGCTGCGCCAGCGCGGCGTGTCGTAGCGCCGGCCGCTACACCGGCACCAGGATCAGCACGAGCCAGCCGATCGCCAGGGTGACGATCGTGAGGGGGACGCCGACACGGCAGTACTCGAGAAACCCGATGTCGATGCGCGCCGCGCGGACGGCCTCGTCCCAGCCGAGCAAGCCCGCTGACCACCACGAGGGCCGCGCCGATGATCGGTCGGGATAGCCTGATCGGCGGGTCGATCCGCGGCCCGCCCCCGGCCGGTCAGCGGGCCGGCGCGTAGAGCCACTCGATCCGCTGCACGCGGCCGCTCCGGAAGAAGAACTCGACGGTGTCAGGATACGCGTCCGAGTACAGGTAGAGCGCGCTGACGTCGGTGGCGAGCTGCGGCTCGCCCAGCGCCTCCTCGACGCGGCTGCGCGGGGCGCCGACGTTGAGCCCGCGCGGCAGCGCCCAGCGGGCCTGGGTGACTTCCACGCGCCATAGCGCCGCCGACTCGCCCGCCACGACGACGACGACCCCGGGGTAGGTCAGCTCGACGACCTGCTCGATCCGGTCGATCCGGGCCCCCGACATGGCCCGAACCTCGACGCCCGCCGGGGCGCCGAGCGTGCGCTGGACCGCCGCCCGGGTCCGCCCGAACACGGCGCGCGGCGCGTCGATGAACTCGTCGACCGCGACGATGTCGGTCGGCCTGATCCCTGCCGCGCCGGCGCCCGAAGCCGCCGCGAACGCTACGACGCCGACGGCGCAGGCCAGTCGCACGAGCCGCTGCCTCACGGCGTGGATCGTAGCACCGGGCCCGCGAGCGCCGTCCAGGCGTCGCCGCGGGCCACGCGATCCGCTGCCCGCGGGAGGGCAGGACGTAAGATGCGCACGAGTCCCATGACCGACGCCGGCGAGGCCTTCGACACCCTCTACGCCCGCGGAGTGACCGACGGGTTGCCGGTGATTCCCCCGACGATCGAGCGCGTGCACGCGGCCGTGGAGGCCACCGGCCGACCGGGTGACGAGCTGATCGGCCTGGTGGCGCCGCGATACGGCCGCGCCACGGTGGAGCGGATCGCCGTGAACGCGGTGATGGCCGGCTGCCGTCCGGAGTACGTGCCGGTGGTGATCGCGGCGGTCGAGGCCATGTGCGATCCCGCCTTCGCGCTGGAGGGCGTGTCGGGGACGACCGACGCGGTGACGCCGCTGGTCATCGTCAACGGCCCCGCGCGCCGCCGGCTCGACGTCAACTGCGGCGTCGGCGTGTTCGGGCCGGGCTGGCGAGCCAACGCCACCATCGGGCGGGCCGTGCGGCTGGTGTGGGCCAACGTCGGCGGCGCCACCCCGGGGACGATCAGCATGTCGACGTTCGGGCAGCCCGGCCGCTACACCTACTGCATCGGCGAGGACGAGGAGACGAGCCCGTGGGAGGCGCTGCACGTCGAGCGCGGCTTCGCCGCGGGGCAGAGCACGGTCGCCGTCCTGGCGGCGGAGGCGCCCCAGGTGGTGGTTGACGCCGGCAGCCGCACCGCGCGGGCGGTGCTGTCCACGATCGCCCGCAACGGCGAGGCGATCGCCAGCCACGCCGTCGGCGGCCTCGGCGATACCCTGGTGGTCCTCGGCCCGGAGCACGCGCGGACGATCGCCGCCGACGGCTGGTCGAAGGCCGGCGTCCGGGCGTTCCTGTGGGAGCACACGCGCGCAGATCTCGACGGCGCACCCGTCGCGAAGTTCCGCGATCCGCAGGCGCTGCACCTCGTCGTCGCCGGCGGCACCGCCGGCCGCTTCTCGGCCTGGGTACCCGGCTGGCCGTTCCGCGGCGCCCCCAGCCGCCTGGTCATGCGCGCGATCGACGCGCCGCGGTGAGGCCGGCATTCGCCGCGCGCGCCGCGTCCCCTGGCGGCCGCGGGATTTGCGCCCGCGGCGGCCGTCGGGACGCCGATGCGGCTCAGCCGAGCGCGGAGTCGACCACCGCCAGCGGATGCTGGCCCGGCACGTAGGTCACGTCGGTGACCCCGATCATGCGGCGCGCCTCTCCCTCCGGGATCTTCAGCGGGCCGGGGGCCGGGGCGGCGCCGGGGGCCGGCTGCGGGAACGCCGTCGACATCGCCGTGTGGAAGGTAACGTTGCCCTCGACCTTCCGCAGCACCTGGTGGATGTGGCCGTTGAGCACGGTCACCGAGCCGAACCGCTCGAGGTACCCGAGCGCGCGCGCGGCGTCCTCGGTGGTCCACCCCCACGGCGGGTAGACCGCCCACAGGGGCACGTGCGCGAAGATGACGACGGGCGTGCTCGCCGACAGTGGCGCCACGTCCTTCTCGAGCCACTCGATCTGCTCGTCGCCGAGCGCGCCGACGCCCTCGCCCTTGTACTTGAGCACGTTCACCAGCCCCACGAAGTGCGTGCCCTTGTAGTCGAAGCTCTGCCAGCCGCGGCCGCCGACCGTGCCCCGGCCGTAGCGGCTGAAGTACTCCTGGCCGCCGTCGAGGAACACGTCGTGCTCGCCGGGGACGTAGAAAACGCGCTCGGCCTTCACGCCCTTGAGGATCTCGGCGACCGTGTCGAACGCGCCGGCCTTCTGGGCGTGGGTCTGGTCGCCGGTGTGCAGCACGAAGGCCGGGGCCGTCGGCAGCGCATTGATACGGTCCACGACCTGCCTGAGCGTCGCGGCCGCATCGCCGTTGGCCTGGCCCTTGAACCCGACGTGCGTGTCGCTGATCTGCACGAAGCTGAAGGTGCCGGGGGCGGCGTTCGCTTCCGCCGCCCCGGCCGGCGAGATCATCCGCGACGACAGCACGCCCCCGGCCGCCGTCCACAGCAGCCCGGTCCCCGCCCACGCCATGCATTCGAGAAACCCTCGTCGATCGATCCGATCCATGTGTCGCCTCCTCGAGAGTGTGGTCGATCCGTGCTCGTGAGCCTGTCCGCGCCGCTCTCCGCGCGGCCCACCGCGGCTCAGCGAACGATGACGGTGCCGGTCATGCGCGGGTGGAGGGCGCAGAAGTACTCGTAGGTCCCCGCCGTCGTGAACCTCCGCGAGAACACCTCGGCGTGGTCGAGGCCGGGCGAGGCGAACAGGCCGCCCCGGGACGTCACCGTGTGGGGCTCCTCGTCGCCGTTCACCCAGGTGACGGTGGTGCCGACCCCGACGGTCAAGGCGGCCGGAGCGAACGTGAACTCGTGGATCTGCACGCGGGGTGTCGGCGCGGCCGCGCGGACGTCGGCGGTGACGAGCGCGGCGCCCGCGACCACCATGATCGCCCCGACGATCGCCACCCTGGATCTGCTGCGCATTGGTCTGCCTCCTGGTCCCGGCCGAGGCCGGGTCTCACTGCTGCCAACGCGGAGGCCGCCCGAACGTTCCGTCAGGCCGCGGCGCCACGCCCGATGGAACGAACGGTCGCCGGCGGCGTTAGCACCTATGACGGGACTCTCGAGGGCGCGCGCAGTACGATGGCCGGGCATGACGGCGACAGACGGGGCCGAGGAGGGACGGCTGGGCCGGGAGGCGCTGGCGTACGTCGACGCCCTGTACAACCTCGCGCGCTATCTCACCGGGCACGACGCCGATGCCGAGGATCTCGTCCAGGAGACGTACGCGCGGGCGCTCAAGGGGGCGGGGCAGTTCGCGCCGGGGACCAATCTCAAGGCCTGGCTGTTCCGCATCCTGCGCAACACCTTCATCAGCGACGTGCGCCGGCGACGCACCAGTCCCGTCGTGGGAGGGCTGGACACGGTGGCGCCGGCGGCCCACGACGCGCCTCAGCAAGCGTGGCTGCGGGAGGACGTCGATCTCGATCGGCTGCGCGGTCTCGTCGCCGCCGAGATCGAGGCCGGGCTCATGCTGCTCTCCGAGGAGGGACGCACGGTCATCCTGCTGGACCTGGAAGGCCTGACCGAGGCGGAGGTCGCCGAGGTGATGGGCTGCGCGATCGGCACGGTGAAGTCGCGCCTGGCGCGCGCGCGGGCCGCGCTCCGCCAGCACCTCAAGGACTACGCGCGGTGACCCCGATGGGCTGCGACGACGTCCGTCCCCGCGTCCTCGATCTCGTTCGCGGTCAGCTGGCTCCCTCGCTGGCCGCCGAGATCGCCGCCCACGTGGACGGCTGCCCCGGCTGCGCGCACCTGGCGGAGGCGGAGTCCGCGCTGAGCGAGGTGCTGGAGCGGCGGCTGCCTCAGCACGCCGCGCCGCACGCCCTCAAGCGCCGCCTGCGCGAGCAGTGGCCCGCGCCGGTCGCGCGTCCCGGGTGGCGCCCCGGGCGGCGAGGGCTGGCGTGGGGCGCCGCGGCGGCGCTCGTCGTGCTCGTCGCCGCACCGCTCGCCTGGGAGCAAGCGGTGCGGCGTCCGGACCGCGAGGCGACCGCGCAGCTGGTGGGCGAGGCGGTCAACGATCACCTGCGGGTGCTCTTCAGCCAGCAGCCGCTCGAGGTCCGCACGGGCGGCATTCACCAGGTGCGGCCCTGGTTCGCCGGACGGCTGGACTTCGCGCCGGTGGTCCGGTTCGCCGGCGACGACGAGTTCCCCCTGAAGGGCGGAGCGATCGGGTACTTCGTCGATCGCAAGGCCGCCATCGTCGTCTACCAGCGCGGGCTGCACGTCATCACGCTCCTCGTGTTCAGCGCCGAGCACCTGCCGTGGCCGCGAGGCGGCGGCGACGCGATCGCCGGGGTGCCGGCCCGTCTGGACAGCGCCAGGGGCTTCAACGTCCTGCTCTGGCGCGAGGGCGCGCTGGGCTACGCCCTGGTGTCCGACGTCGAAGCCTCCGCGCTGCGGACGCTGGCGGGCCGGCTCGTCACGGGGAGCTGACCAATCACGCTGGTCCCGGCCTTGCATGACAGGCCGAGCACAGCCGGCTCGTCCGGAGAAGTTTCTGCCGCTTCCTTCTCCTCGTCGGCCCTCGAAGCACAGCGGCGTCAGGGGGCCGAGCGAGCCGGCCCGCACCGGCCGCGCGAGTCGCCTTGACCCGTCGCGTGTCTGCGCTTAGCCTCGCCCAATGACGACTCCGCCCATCACGCTCGACGAGCTCCTGACGACGCCGGAGACCGCGCTCACCGCCATCGCCACGGCCGGCGCCGGACCGCAGGGACGGCTGCCGCTCACTGCCGAGATGCTGCTGGAGCGTCCCAGCGGCGACATCTTCGGCCTCACCCAGAATGCGGGGATGGGCTGGGCCCCCCACGAGCTGGGGCGGCCCCAGTTCCTGATGCTCGGCACCAACGGCGGCATCCGCGCCGCCGACGGCACCCCGATCGCGCTCGGCTATCACACCGGTCACTGGGAGATCGGCCTGCTCATGCAGGCGGCGGCGGCCGAGCTGCGCGCGCTCGAGTGCCTGCCCTTCGCCGCCTTCTGCTCGGATCCGTGCGACGGTCGCACCCAGGGCACCGTCGGCATGATGGACAGCCTGGCCTATCGCAACGACGCCGCCCAGGTCTTCCGCCGTCTCGTCCGCTCGCTGCCGACGCGTCGCGGCGTGCTGGGCGTGGCCACGTGCGACAAGGGTCTGCCGGCCACCATGATGGCGCTGGCGGCGATGCGCGACCTGCCGTGCGTGCTGGTGCCGGGCGGGGTGACCCTGCCGCCGCGGGACGGGGAGGACGCCGGCAAGGTCCAGTCGATCGGCGCGCGCTTCGCCCACGGCGAGCTGTCGCTGGAGGCGGCCGCGGATCTCGGCTGTCGCGCCTGCGGCTCGCCCGGCGGTGGCTGCCAGTTCCTCGGAACCGCCGCGACGTCGCAGGTCGTCGGCGAGGCGCTCGGGCTCACGCTGCCGCACGCCGCGCTGGCTCCGTCCGGCCAGCCGATCTGGACGGACATGGCGCGGCGCTCGGCGCGCGCGCTGGTGGCGCTCGCGCGGCGCGGCCTGGCCACCCGCGACATCGTCACCGACGCCGCCGTCCGCAACGCCATGGCCGTGCACGCCGCCTTCGGGGGCTCGACGAACCTGCTCCTGCACGTGCCCGCGATCGCGCACGCCGCCGGCCTGCGCCGGCCGACCGTGGAGGACTGGATCGAGATCAACCGTCGCGTGCCGCGCCTGGTCGACACGCTGCCGAACGGGCCGCATCCCACGGTGCGAGCGTTCCTGGCCGGCGGCGTGCCCGAGGTGATGCTGCACCTGCGGCGCCTGGGCCTGCTCGACGAGACCGCGCTCACCGTGGCCGGCGAGCCCCTCGGGCGCTTGCTCGACTGGTGGGAGGGCAGCGCGCGTCGGCGCGCGCTCCGCGAGCGCCTGCGCGCCGCCGACGGCGTCGCGCCCGAGGAGGTGATCATGGACCCCGACCGCGCCCACGCGCGCGGCCTCACCAGCACCGTGACGTTTCCTCGCGGCAACCTGGCGCCCGAGGGCTCGGTCATCAAGAGCACCGCCATCGATCCGTCCGTCGTCGACGGCGACGGCGTCTACCGCAAGGTGGGCCCGGCCCGGGTGTTCACGCGCGAGCGCGACGCCATCGCGGCCATCAAGAACCGCGGGGCCGACGGTCTCAAGCCCGGCGACATCCTCGTGCTCGCCTGCCGCGGCCCGCTGGGCGCCGGCATGGAGGAGATCTACCAGATCACCGCGGCCCTCAAGCACCTGTCGTGGGGCAAGCACGTGGCGGTCGTGACCGACGCCCGCTTCTCGGGCGTGTCCACGGGCGCCTGCATCGGCCACGTCGGTCCCGAGGCCCTGGCCGGCGGGCCGATCGGCCGCCTGCGCGACGGCGACCGCATCCGCATCGTCGTCGACCGCAATCGGCTGGAGGGCAGCGTCGACTTGGTCGGTGAAGGGGAGGGCGAGTTCTCGCCGGCGGAAGGCGCGCGCGTGCTGGCGGCGCGTCCGCCGCGCCCCGATCTGGCGCCCGACGCCGAGCTGCCGGCCGACACGCGGCTGTGGGCCGCGCTGCAGCAGGCCGGGGGCGGCACGTGGGGCGGTTGCGTGTACGACGTGGACGCCATCGTCGCCGCCCTCGCGCGCGGGCGGTGACCCCGGAGACGACGTCGCCCGGGCCGGGGCATCTCGGCGAGGTCGCGCGTCTCTTCCTCAAGCTCGGCGTCATCGGCTTCGGTGGTCCGGCCGCACACATCGCGCTGATGCGCGACGAGGTGGTGCGCCGCCGGCGCTGGGTGACCGACGAGCGCTTTCTCGATCTCCTCGGCATGACGAACCTCGTGCCGGGACCGAACTCCACCGAGTTGGCGATCCACCTGGGCTACACCCGGGCCGGCTGGCCCGGGCTCCTGCTGGGCGGCAGCTGCTTCATCGTGCCCGCCATGCTGATCGTGCTCACGCTGGCCTGGCTCTACGTGCGCTTCGGCGCCACGCCGACCGCGGTCTCCGCGCTCTACGGCGTCATCCCGGTGATCCTGGCGATCGTGGCGCAGGCCATGTGGGGGCTGGCGCGGACGGCGGTGAAGACCCCCCTGCTCGGCGGCATCGGGCTGGCCGTGCTGGCGCTCTCGCTGGCCGGCGTCAACGAGCTGGCGCTGCTGTTCGGCGGCGGCGGGCTCGCGGTGGCCGTGTCGGGGGCCGGACGACGCCGCGCCGGTGTCGCCGCGCTGGCCGCCGCCTCCGGCCTGCCCGGCCTGGCATTCGCGCAGGGCCTCGCGGCCGCGGCACCGGCCGGGCTCGGCACGCTCGCGCTGGTGTTTCTCAAGATCGGCGCTACGCTCTACGGCAGCGGCTACGTGCTGCTGGCCTTCCTGCGCAACGACGTCGTCGAGCGCCTCGGCTGGCTGACCGACCGGCAGCTCCTGGACGCGATCGCCGTCGGCCAGGTCTCGCCGGGGCCCGTGTTCACGACCGCGACCTTCATCGGCTTCGTCCTCGCCGGCTGGACGGGCGCGGTGGTGGCGACGGTCGCGATCTTCCTGCCGTCGTTCGTGTTCGTCGGTCTGAGCCATCCGCTGCTCCCGCGCGTCCGCGGCGCGCGCGGGACGGCGGCGTTCCTGGACGGGGTCAACGTCGCGGCGCTGGGACTCATGGCCGCGGTCACCTGGCAGCTGGCGCGCGGGGCGCTCACGGACTGGTTCGCCGCCCTGCTGGCCGTGGCGGCCGGCGCCCTCCTCGTCCGCACGCGGGTCAACTCCGCGTGGCTGGTGGCCGCGGGCGCCGTCGCCGGCGTCGCCTATCGCGGACTGCTCGGCTGAGGCGTCTGCCGGCTCGGCCGGACGCGCGATCGCGCCGCGTCCGGCATGTATGCTCTGAGCGTGCCCCGTCAGCGCGCCGACCGTGACTACTACGCCGTGCTCGGTCTGGGCCCCGAGGCCACCGAGGACGAGATCCGGCGGACGTACCGCCGGCTGGCCCTGCAGTGGCATCCCGACCGTAATCCCGGCGATCCGCGCGCGGAGGAGCGCTTCAAGGAGATCAGCGAGGCGTACGCGGTGCTCATCGACGCGGCCAAGCGCGACGCCTACGACGCCGCCCGGCGGGCCGGTCGTCCCGGCGGCTTCGGCGCCGCCCGCGAGGAGGTGTTTCGCGACCTCTTCAACGATCCTCGCGCCAGCGCGATCTTCGAGGAGCTGGCGCGCGAGCTGGCCCAGGCAGGGCTGCGCGTGGAGCGGCGCGATTTCGAGCGTACGCTGTTCGGCGGCCGCGTCGTCGTGACCGGCGGTGTCTTCGTGGTCTCGCCGCTGACGATCTGGCGCCTGGGCCGCGCGGTGCTGCGCTCCGCCCTGCCGCGGCCGGCGTCCGCCCCGGCGCTGCCGGGCGGCCGCGGGCTGCTGGCTCGCGCCCTCGAGATCGGCCGGCGGATGCTCGGCGGGTCGGGCCCGGCCGCCCCCGAGACGGGAACGAGCGACGTGACCTTTCCGCTGCGCCTCTCCGCGGCCGAGGCCCGACGCGGCGGGCGCAAGCGCGTGCGGCTGCAGCGCGTCGACGGCGACGACGAGGTGCTGGTCACCATTCCGGCCGGCGTCCGCGGCGGTACGCGGCTGCGGCTGCGAGGCAAGGGGCGGGCCCTGGCGACGGGGGAGCGGGGCGACGCCTACCTGGTCGTCGAGGTCGCCGGCGAGCGGGCCTGAGGCTCAGCCCCGGCGCGGGAGCACGACGGTCGCCTCGCCGGCGGCGATCGTCTCGGCGCGCTGGTTGACCGCGCTGAGTGTCAGCGCGACCTCCCCCCGGCCGGCGACGAGCGCGCGCCCGCTGACCGCGCCGCGGCACCACGTCGTGTCGCCGATCAGGTTGTGACGGCGCACCTGCACGGTGAGCCGCGCGAGCTCGCCACTGTCGCCCATCCAGTTCGTCACCAGGTGGCCGAGCCAGGCCACACGCTCGGGGCCGTAGTCGTAGGCGGCCGGCACGCCGACGGCCCGGGCCAGCGCGTCGTCCCAGTGCACCCGCTCGGGGGGCTCGGGCGCGCCGAACGCGTTGGGGATGGCCAGCGCCGGGTGGCGCTCGAACAGGTCGAAGGCCAGGCCGTGGGCCCGGACGTACAGGCTTCCCCAGCCCTGGACGAAAGCCACCACCGAGGTCACCGTCAGCGGTCCCTTGACGACCTCGGGCAGCGCCTCGCCGATCGTCACGTCCTCCCAGTAGCGCGGCGTCGCACCGCGCACCGCCTCGTCCCGGTAGGCGCGACGGATGCGGTCGAGCTCGTCCGCCGTGTAGCGATGCGGCTCGACCGGTCCGTACTTGGCGCGCTCGCGGGCGGTGTCGCGCTCGGTGCGAAAGCACCAGGAGTCGGCCTCGCACACGACCGTGCCCGAGGCATCGGTGAACGTCGTGCGGTACGTCTGCTTGACGGAGCGGCGCGCGAAGGCCGAGGCCTTCTCCTCGAGGTCGAGCAGCACGCTGGCGCCGATCAGCCGGTCGTCCTCGCGCACGGCCCGCCGCCAGCGAAAGTCGGTCCCTCCGTACATCGCGTGAATGCCGGGCAGCCCGCCGACGTACCCGGACACGATGCGGTCCATCGCGAAGAGGATCGTGGGCGGGGCCAGCCGGGCGGCGGCCCAGAGCGGGTTGCGATCGCCGATGCCGTGGGCCCAGTGGCGGATGGCGTCGCGCGTCGCCGTCTCGATGTAGGGCTCCGGGCGCCGCACCGGCTGCCCGATCCGCGCGCGCAGCGCCGCCAGCCCCGCGTCGGTGATGCTCGGGAAGCTCAGACGGCGCCCTCCGGCGACGGGCCCCGCGCCCGCAGCGCGTGACGGTCGACCTTGCCGGCCGGTGTACGCGGCAGCGTGTCGACGAACTGCACGCGGCGAGGAAACTCGTAGCGGCCCAGCCGCTCCCGCACGTGCGCCTGCAGCGCCTCGGCGAGGCCGGCGGCGGGCTGCCGCGGCACGACCCACGCCAGCGGCACCTGACCGCGCAGGGCATCGGGAACGCCGACCACCGCGGCCTCACGCACGGCGGGATGGGTGAGGAGGGCGCGCTCGATCTCCAGGGCGCTGAGCGTCCATCCCGCCGAGATGATGACGTCGTCGGAGCGGCCGCCGTGATGCACGTAGCCGTCGGCGTCCAGCCAGCCGCGGTCCTTGACGACGAACCATTCTCCCTTGCGGCGCACCGCGATCTCGCCGACCTCGCCCGGCGCCACGGGCTGCCGCGTGTGCGCGTCGACCACGGCGACCTCCCACCCGGGCGCGGGCTTGCCGAGCGCCCCGCGGCGGACGTGGTACCCGTCGAAGCCGGGGTAGTTCACGACGATGACGCCGACCTCGGTGCTGCCGTACATCCCGCAGGGCGTGAGGCGCAGAGCCTGCGTGATCCAGTCCCAGGTGGCGTCGTCCATCGGCTCGCCGGTGTAGGTCGCCTTGGTCAGGGCCAGGCCCTCGCGTCCGGTCAGGCCGGAATCGCGCAGCATCCGGTAGACCGTGGGCGCGGCGGCCAGGTTGGTGATGCGGAAGGCCGTGAGCGCCTCGCGCAGGCGCAGCGGGTCGAAGCGGCCCGAGTACGCGCCGGCGGCGACGCCCAGGACGAGCGGGCTCAGCGTGCCGTGCCAGAGGCCGTGCCCCCAGGCCGGCGACGAGGGGCAGAAGTACCGGTCGTCGGCCGTGAGGCCCAGGCCGTACAGCGCGGCGACCAGCAGCGTGACGACGGCACGGTGCGTGTGGCGCACGGCTTCGGGCAGCGCCCGGGTCGTGCCGGACGTGTACTGCAGTACGGCGAGGTCGTCGGGGGCGGTGTCCGGCGCGTAGGCGTCGGGCTCGTCGGCCAGCCGCTCCAGGAGCGCGTCGTCGACGCGCTCGACACCGACGCCCGCGAACGCGTACCGGACGGGATCGACGTCGCCGGCGACCAGCAGCAGCCGCGCCCCGGAGTCCTCCAGGCGCGGCGCGAGCGCGTCGGGACCGAACAGCGTGAACAGCGGCACGGCGACGGCCCCGCGCTTCAGGCAGCCGAACAGGGCGCCGTAGTAGGGCAGGGACGGCTCCAGGAGCAAGGCCACGCGGTCACCGCGCTCCACCCCGAGGCGCTCGAGCCGGCGCGCGAAGCGACTGGACCAGGCGGCAAGGTCGCGGAAGCTCCACTCCTCGCGGCGCCCGTCGGCGAACTGCAGGCGTAGCGCGGTGCCCCGGTCGATCCAGCGGTCGACGCACTCGTGGCCGATGTTGAGGTGACCCCGGTCGCCGTCGACCAGCTGCCACAGCGAGGCCCAGTCGAACCGGTCGACGACCTCCGGATAGGTGCGGCGCGCCAGCAGCGTCACGGACCCGATCTTGCCACGACTCGGGGCCGGGAGTTAGAGTGCGCCCAGATCGGAGGCCTCGCCATGTCCGTGACCGCGCTCGACGTTCACACCCGCGTCCCCGTGCTCGACGGTCGCCCGTTTGGCGCCGCCGGCGCCTACGAGAAGGTCGTCGGCACGCTGCGCTTCGCCATCGATCCCGCGCACGCGGTGCACGCGCGCGTCTGCGACCTGGACCGGGCGCCGCGCGACGCCGCGGGCCGCGTCGCCTTCGCCGGCGACTTCTACCTGCTCCGGCCGGCCGACCCCGCGCGCGGCAACGGCAGCCTGCTGCTCGACGTGCCCAACCGCGGGCGGAAGGTGGCGCTCGGCATGCTCAACAGCGCCGTGCGCGTGCCGGATCCCAGCCGGCCCGAGGACTACGGCAACGGCTTTCTGATGCGCCACAGCTGGACCGTGGCCTGGATCGGGTGGCAGGCCGACGTGCCGCGCGTCGACGGCCTCATGGCCCTCGACGTTCCCCGCGCGCGCGGCGCCAGTGGCCTGGTGCGCTGCGAGTTCCGGCCCAACGCGCCGGTCGACGTGCTGCCGCTCGCCGATCGCTATCACGTCCCGCACCCGGCGGCCGAGCAGGACGATCCGGCCGCACGGCTGACCGTGCGCGAGCACGTCGGCGCGCCGGCCACGGCGGTGCCCCGCACGGCCTGGCGCTTCGCGCGGCGTCGGGACGGCCGGCTGGTCGCCGACACGTCGCACGTGCATCTCGAGGGCGGCTTCCAGCCGGGCCGGATCTACGATCTGGTCTACCCGGCCGTCGACTCGCCGGTGATCGGGCTCGGCCTGCTGGCCGTGCGCGACACCGCGGCCTTCCTGCGGTGGGGCACGGCCGCCGAGGGCAACCCGTGCGCGGGGATGGTCCAGCGCGCCTACGCCTTCGGCGTCTCGCAGACCGGGCGGCTCCTGCGCCATCTGCTCTACCTGGGTCTGGACGAGGACGAGCAGGGGCGGACGGTGTTCGACGCGGTGGTGCCGCACGTGGCCGGCGCGCGGCGCGGGGAGTTCAACCTCCGGTTCGGGCAGCCCTCGCTCAACGCGCAGGAGTCCGTCGGCGGCCTGTTCCCGTTCGCCGACGAGCCGCAGACCGACTCCGTCACCGGCCAGCGTGACGGCCTGCTGGCGCGCGTCACCGCGCGCGGCCGGCGTCCGCGGGTCGTCAGCGTCAACACGTCGGCCGAGTACTGGCGGGGCGACGCCTCGCTCGTGCACACCGACGTCGAGGGCCGGAGGGACGTGGAGCCCCCGGACGACGTCCGCGTCTACGCCTTCGCCGGCGCGCAGCACACGCCCGGCAGCCTGCCGCCGCCGACGGCCGATCCCAACACGGGCGGGCGGGGCACGCATCCGTTCAACATCGTCGACTACGCCCCGCTGCTGCGCGCCGTCCTCGTCAACCTCGACGCCTGGGTGCGCGACGGCGTGGCGCCGCCGCCGAGTGTCTTCCCGCGCCTGGCCGACGGCACCGCGGTGACTGCCGAGTCCACGGCCGCGCGGTTCGCGGCCATCCCGGGGGTGCGCTTCCCGGAGCGCCTGGCGCGGCCGACCCGGCTGGATTTCGGGCCCGGCACGGCCCAGGGCGTCGTGAGCGAGCTACCGCCGAAGATCGGCGCCGCGTATCCCGGCTACGTCGCGGCGGTCGACGTGGATGGCAACGAGACGGCCGGCATCCGACCGGTCGAGCTGCAGGCTCCACTGGCGACCTTCACCGGGTGGAATCCCCGGCATCCGGAGCAGGGCGCGCCGGGAGACCTCATGGCGATGATGGGCTCGACCCTGGTCTTCGCCAGGACCCGACAGGAGCGGCAGGCGCGACGCGATCCTCGCCCCTCGATCGAGGAGCGCTACGCGACCCGCGCGGACTACCTGGCCGCGGCGCGCGCCGCGGCCGAGGCGCTGGTGGAGGCCCGCCACGCGCTGGCCGAGGACGTCGAGGCGATGGTCGAGCGGGCCGGACAGCGGTGGGACCTGATCATGCGGGGACTCTGAGGCTCAGGAGCGCTCGCAGCGGATGACCACTTCCGGCTTGTCGCCGAGAGCCGTCCGCAGCAGCTCGAGCAGGTCCGGCTCCACGCCCTGATCCTCCAGGAGCTCGATCGTCTCGGCGCTGATCGCGCATTCGGACTCCTCGAGGTCTTCCTCCTCGAGCGCCTCGGCCAGCACCTCGTACTGACGGTCGCTCAGCGTCCCGCACAACCGGTTCGTGTCGCTCTCGTACAGCCTGACCATCCTGACCTCCCCCGCGGCCGCAGCTTACGGGCGGGCCGGGACTCTGACAAGCCGCTACCAGTGGATCGACTGCCCCTGACGGAGCACGGCCACGTGCGACGCGAGGCCGCGGCGCGCCGCCTCGGCCAGCAGCCGCTCGGGCGGCTCGCGGAACGGCTCCAGGTTCAGCGCGAACGTGCCCCAGTGCATGGGGACCAGCAGCCGGCCCCGGACGTCCTCGAAGAGCCGCAGGCCCTCCTCGGGGCTCACGTGGTTGGGATGGTGGGCGCCGAAGGCCGTGTAGCCGCCGATCGGGATGGCGGCGACGTCGAAGGGTCCGAGCTCGCGGCCGATGTCCGCCAGGGCGGGCGTGTAGCCGGTATCGCCGGCGAAGAAGAACCGTCGTGGATGGCCGAGGACGGCCCACGAGGACCAGAGCCGCAGGTTCTGGTCGGTCAGGGTGCGGCCCGAGCCGTGCTGGGCCGGGGTCGCCACGAAGGTGAGCCCGCGGTAGGTCCGGCGCTGCCACCAGTCGAGCTCGACCACGTCCTGCGCGCCGTGGGCGGTCAGCCAGGCGCCGAGACCGAGCGGCACGAAGAACCTGGGGTGATGGACGCGGGCCAGCTCCTCGACCGTGCGCGCGTCCAGGTGGTCGTAATGGTCGTGGGAGATCAGGACGACGTGGATCGGCGGCAGGTCGGCGAACCGGATCCCCGGTGGCACCAGGCGCTTGGGGCCGATGCCGAACGGCCCCGCCCGCGCGCTCCAGATCGGATCCGTGAGGATGTTGACGCCCTCGAGCTGGACGAGCAGGGTGGCATGCCCGACCCAGGTCACCGTCGGCTCGCTTCCGTTGGCGCGCAGGGCCGCGCCGTCGTTGGGAACCAGGACGGGCGGTGACCCTCGCTCGGGACGGCGCTCGACCGCGCGTCGAAGCAGTCCCGCCGTCCGGCCGACGAGGGTGTAGTCGTAGGACGGATCGAGGTTCCGGAAGCCCTTGACCAGATGGTGGGAGGGCCGCTCGAGATTGCGCGGATCGGCCAGGGCCGCCGGGGCCGCCACCAGCGCGAGCAGCAGGAGCGTGACGACGCCGAGGCGGTGCCGGGACGAGGAGCTGCGGTACGACATGCGACCCTCTCACCGTACCACGGACGGCAAGACGAGCAGGGTCGCCGTCGGGGCTCAGGCTTCGAGCAGGCAGACCGCCTCGGGCGTCACCGTCTGCGGGGCCACCGTCTCGACGCAGTACAGATGCACGGCGTCGCGGTCGTGCAGCCGGTAGCCCGTCGCGAGATCGCCCCCGACGCTGATGACGAAGTCACTGCCACGCGTCGAGAAGACCGCGCCCGCCTGCCGCACGACCGGGGAGCGATGCACCGCGGCCAGCACGTCGCGAAGCTGGCGCGCGGTCGGATAGCCGCTGTCGTCCACCGCCTGTAGATAAGCGTAGTAGCGGGCCGGCGACAGGACGGCCTCGTACGGGCCGGGGATGCCGCCGGTGTCGAGCAGCTCGACCGCCTTCACCAGGTCGGCGAGCACCTGTCCGGGTCGCGCCCAGTCCTGCGCGTGAAGGCGAGGCGCCTTGCGCTGGGTGAGAAAGCCGTTACCGGCGGGATCGCCGTAGAGGGCGATCCGGTCCTCGGCCAGCGCCACCTCGCGAGCGGCCGCCTCGGCGGCCGCGGTGTCCAGCACCGGGGCGCCGCGCTCGAAGACGTCGATCGAGGTCCACGGCAGGCTGAAGTCGACGCGGATCTCGAAGAGCAGGACCACGTCGGGAACGCAGACCATGGCCTGGCCCTCTGCGCTCCGGCACGGGGTCGACGTGCCGAGCCGGGTGGCCACGTGCTCCCAGCCGTGCGGACCGTCGAAGGTGGCCACCCGGCGGGCGGCGAGGACGTGGCGCGCGGCCCCCACGACCGCGTCGTCGAGCGCCTTCCACAGCCGATCGGACAGCGGCGCTGCCTGGCGGCGCAGGTAGTCCATCAGCGGCCTCCCCGGAGCGAGCCCACGCTGGTCGCGGTGCCGTTGGTCCGATCCGCGGCCGCCGCGCTCGCCCCGCCGCCGGCCGGCTGCTGCTCGAGGACAGCCTCCCGTCCGACGATGGACCCCTCGCTGAACAGATACTCGCGCAGCTTCACGTCGAACCCCGCGTCGTGGCGCCGGATCCACTCGAGCACCATGGCGGCGTGCTCCTTCTCCTCGTCTCGGTTGTGGCGCAGGATCTCGCGGAGCGCCTCGTCCTGCGCGGCGTCCACGCGCTGCTGGTACCAGTCGACCGCCTCCAGCTCCTCCATCAGGCTCACGATGGCCCGGTGCAGGTCGCGGGTGGCGGGACTCAGTCGCTCCTCGGACTCGTGGAATGTGGTCGAACCCTGGGGCATCTCGAGCTCCTCTGCAGACGTAGTCCGGGTGTGGGAAGACGCACAGACCGTGCCGTTGATCGCTTGACAACGCCCGCGCGCCGTCCGATAACCCCACGGCAGCCGGGCGACGCGGAGCCGGGAGGAACCATGACCGGGAGCAAGCGGGTGAAGGTGGCCGAGCCGGGCGAGGTGGGGGAGGGCGAGGCGCGCGTGGTCGACGCCGAGGGGCGCGCGCTGGCGCTCTTCAACGTCGAGGGACGGCTCTATGCGCTGGACAATGCCTGCGCGCACCGCGGCGGCCCGCTGGGCGAGGGAGACCTCGAGGGACGGCTGGTGGTGTGCCCGTGGCACGCGTGGCGCTGGGACGTCACGACCGGGAACAATGCCAACAACCCGGCCGTCAAGATGGCGTGCTACCCCGTGCGCGTCGAGCCCGACGGCGTCTACGTGGAGCTCGGCTGACCAGGACGCGATCAGGATCGACGGAGCGACGTCAGCCGGACGCGACCGGCCCGGAGCGCATCGTCGGGAGACTCGTACGCCATCCACTCGTGCGTCCAGCTGTTCACCACGACCTCGTCACGGGTGGCGTCGCGGATCTCCCAGCGCCAGAGACACGGCTCGGACATGAGATGCACTGCGACGATGAGGTGCCCTTCCGCCTCGGCCTGCATCGATGCTCCCTCCGCCTCTTAGGACACGGAAGTTGCAAGGCCGATGCCTGCAGAACGTTGCATAGTGCTCGCATTTTGCGCGGCTCGCGCCGGAACGAGGGATCCCGGCCGAGTGAAAATTCTGGAAACTTCCGTGCAACCCGATTCAGGGCTAGCATGGGCCCGTGGATGCGCTGCCAGTCTCGCCGCTCTACGTCGGCGCGGCCGCGCTCGTCGTGCTCCTGATCTGGGGATGGAGGAAGCTCTACCAATTCTGCCCACATTGCGGCGCTCTCACGCCGCGCGTGCACGGTGGCTGGCGGCGATGCGGGCGCTGCGGCCGGCAGTATCGCCTGGGGCTGCGCCTGCGATGAGCCTGGTCCGCCGGTGACCTGGCCGCCGCCGATGCCGCCGGCCCGCGCGCTGATCGTCGGCGGCCTCGTCCTCGTCGCGGCGGCGCTGGCCGCGCTGGGAGGCTGGCTCTGGTGGGACGCGCAGCAGCGACGCCAGGTCGCCGCCGTGGCCGAGGTGCTGGCCCGCGTGCCGGCTGCCCAGGCGCCGGACGCGACCGCCGAGGCCAAGCTTGCGGCCAGCCGCGAGCTCGAGGCGCTCCTGCAGCGCTATCCCTCCGCCCGCACGGTTCCGCTGGCAGCCTACGAACTGGGAAACTTGCGGTTCGCGGCCGCTCAGTACGCGGGCGCCCGCGCCGCCTACGAGATCGCGCTGCAGCGGGGGGCCACGGGCGCGCTGGCCGCCATGGCCCGCGCCGCCGCCGCGCGAACCTGGGAGGCCGAGCGCAACTTCGACCGCGCGGCCGAAGCCTACGGGGACCTCGTCGGGCACCTGGCCCCGCGCAGCTTCATGTACGAGGACGCGCTGATCGACCAGGCGCGCGCGCTCGAGCTGGCCGGCAAGAAGGACGCTGCGGTCACGGCTTACCAGCGAGTGCTGAAGGAAATGCCTGCAGGGCGGCGCGCCGACGACGTCCGCAGCCGCCTAGCCAGCCTCGGCACCGCAGCCCGCTGAATATCGTCGTCGCTCGAGTTCCGATAAGAGGGATTATGTTAATTTGAGCCGCACGATGACTTTGCAAAAAATGAATCGGCGGTACCGTACTCGCGCGCGTGCACATAGTGGTTCGGCATCGTGTGGCCAGGTATGTGGACGACGCATTCGACGCTAGCGGCAAAGAATCCGACCTCAATACCCCGGTCTTTGTCGTGGCGGGGTTCGTTGGGCCAGCCGACGCCTGGATAGAGTTCGCTCCGGAATGGAATCCTACCCCGGGATGTGCGCCTCTTCCGGCAAGTCGGCCCAGACGGGTTTCCAGGCCGGGACCTGGAGGCCGAAGCCGTCGCAGAGCTCCTTCACCTCGGCGGCGAAGGCCTGGCGGACCTCGTCGTTGTCGCGCAGCTTGAGCCGCAGCGCGCGGTAGCGCTGGTTCCGGGCCGAGCCGGGGCGGCCGAAGATGTTCATGGTGCGCACGTACCAGCGGTTGAACGTGGCCTGCGCCTCGTCGTGCGTCGCGGTGTCGCCGGCCAGGCGCTTGACCCAGTGCTCGCCGTGGCGGATGTGGAACTTCTCCTCCTTGAAGATGCCCTCGATGGCGCGCACCCACGGTCCGTACGAGCAGTGGCGGACGTCCTCCAGCTGGTGGCCGGCGCCGCGGTCCATGCAGAAGTTGAAGAAGATGAAGTCGGCCCAGGTGTCGATCGGATAGTAGAAGATGTTGACCCGCTTGTCGGCGGTGATGCGCCGGGTTCCGATGTCGGCCGTCGACTCGATGCGCATGGTCAGCGTGTCGTCGTGGCGCCGCACGTGCGCTTCGACGTCGACGCCGAGGTCGGCCAGCAGCGCGTACATGACGGCGGCGTGGCGCAGCTCGTCCTTCACGATCTGGGCGACGACGTGCTTCTCCTCGACCGTGGGCGCCTTGGCGATCCACGGCACGTAGCCGTAGCCGCCGGCCAGCTCCGAGTCGGCCTGCATGGTCATGAGGTGCACGAGGTCGTCGCGATACTCCGGCGTCATCTCGTCCGCCGACTCCAGGCGGGTCCCCCGCTCGATCCTCGCCATCATCGTCGCCTCGTCCGTCATCGCGGCTCCTCCCTGCCCGTGGGCCTGCCTCTAGGATCTCACGAGTCGCCGACGGCCGACCAGTCGAGGACGGTCCGATCAGGAGCCTGGGCGGGCCGGGTCGGCGGCGGCCTCGCGCACCAGCACGCGCACCGCCTTGCCCTCCGAGCGCGGGATCGTGCGGGGCGCGACGACCGTGAGGTCGATGCCGAGGCCGGTGACCTCGCGCAGGCGATGGCTCACGCGGCGACGGACCTCGGCCACCAGCGGGTGGTCGGGGCGAAAGCCGCCGCAGCGCTCCACCAGCGCGGGCCCCGGCTCGACCTGGACTTCGAGGCGCGCCAGCGTCGACGTGCGGTCGACGACGAGCAGGTAATGCGGCTGCAGGTCGGCCACGGCCAGCAGCGCCGCCTCCACCTCCGAGGGGTAGAGGTTGACGCCCTTGACGATCAGCATGTCGTCGCTGCGGCCCTTGATGCGGGCGATGCGGGCCGACGTGCGGCCGCAGGCACAGGGCTCGGCGGTCAGCCGGGTGACGTCGCCGGTGCGATAGCGGATCATCGGCATCGCCCGCTTGGTGAGCGAGGTGAGCACCAGCTCGCCCTCGACGCCCGGCGGCAGCACGGCGCCGGTGGCGGGGTCGACGATCTCCGGCAGGAAGTGGTCGTCGCACACGTGGAGCCCGTCGCGCCGCTCGCACTCGCCGGCCACGCCGGGCCCGATGATCTCGCTGAGGCCGTACACGTCGTAGGCGCGACAGTCGAAGGCGCCCTCGATCACCGCCCGCAGCTGCTCGGTCCACGGCTCGGCGCCCAGCAGCGCGTAGCGCAGGCCGAGCGCGCGGGGGTCGCCGCCGATCTCGCGCAGGCTCTCGGCCACGTGCAGCACGAACGAGGGCGTCCCGCACAGGCCGGCCGGGCGGAAGTCCTGCAGGAGCAGGTGCTGGCGGGCCGTGTTGCCCGAGGAGACCGGCACCACCGTCATGCCGATGCGCTCGGCCGCATCGTGGAAGCCGAAGCCGCCGGTGAACAGCCCGTAGCCGAACGCCACGTGCAGCATGTCGCCGGGCCGGGCGCCGGCGGCGACCATCACGCGCGCCATCACCGAGCGCCACACCTCGAGGTCGCCGGCCGTGTAGCCGACCACCGTGGGCTTGCCCCGGGTGCCCGACGAGGCGTGCAGCCGCGCCACCTCGTGGATCGGCACCGCGAACAGGCCGAACGGATAGTGCTCGCGCAGGTCCGCCTTGCCCATGAGCGGCAGCCGGGCCAGGTCCTCCAGCCGATCGAGCGCCGCGCCCGCCAGCCGTGCCCGGTGGAACGGCACCCGCTCGATCGCCCACGCCAGGCTCTGGCGCAGCCGTGTCAGCTGCAGCCCGGCCCGGGCGTCGGCGGCCAGCGTTTCCGCCTCGCGGTCGAGGATCATCGGCGTCAGGCGCGTCGTGGCGGCTCGGGGAACTGGCGGTCGACGTCGCGGTGATGGCGCAGACCGACGGCCTCGCGCTGGATCATGAGCATCAGGCGCGCTCCGGCGGCCCGCCGCCGCGCGACCTCGTACTCGCGGAGCAGCGACGCGCGCCGCGCGGGATCCTGCTCGGCGTCGAGGGCCTCGGCCGCCGTGTGCACCGCGGCCAGCGCCGCCTCCAGCCGCTCGCCGGCCCGGCCCAGCGCCGCCGCCTTCTCCTGCACGATCTCCCGGTCGAGCCGCTCCAGGCCTTCGCGGCTCATTCGACGCTCACCGATTCCACCAGCCAGTGCTGGCGCTCGAGGAAGCGCACGATGGTCTCGATCGTGCGAGGCTCGGTGGCCGCGTCGAGGCTGATGCGGTCGGTGATCACGTGGCGGACCTCGGGATAGGTCACCAGCACGCGGCAGAGCGTACGCACGCGGGGGTCGGCCGACAGCAGCCCGTGCCGCTCGCGGGAGGCCCAGCTCTTGTCGAAGCGGACGCGGATGGCGCGAGGCGCGCCCGTCATGCCCCGCCGTTGGCCCGCGCCAGCACGGCCGCGTAGAGGTCGAGCGTTCGCGTGATCTGCAGGCCGACGTCGAATGCGTGCTCGGCGACGTGCCGGGCCCGCGCGCCCATGGCGGCCCGCCGCTCGGCGTCGAGCAGCAGCCCGATCGCCGCCTCGGCCAGCGCCGCCGGCTCGGCCTTGGTCAGGATGCCGGTCTCGCCGTCGCGTACCACCTCGTCGCAGCCGGGCGCCGTCACCGCGATGGCCGGCAGAGCGCAGGCGGCGGCCTCGGCCAGCACGAGCCCCTGCGTCTCGGTCTCGGAGGCGAACACGAACAGGTCGGCCGCCTGGTACCACACGGCCAGGCTGTCGTGCACGCGCACGCCGGCGAAGTGCACGCGGTTCCCCGCGCTCAGGCCGCGGGCCATGCGGCGCAGGGTCTCGGTCTCCTTCCCCTGCCCCACCAGCCAGAGGTGGGCGCGGCCGAGGGTGCCGCCCATGCGATCGAAGGCGAGCAGCAGACGATCGACGCTCTTCTCCCGGTCGAGCCGTCCGACGTAGAGCAGCATCGGGTCGGTCACCGGCAGCCCCAGCGCCCGCCGCGCCGTCGCCCGGTCGCCCGGCCGGAAGCGTGCCAGGTCGACGCCGGTGGGGACCACCGCGATCGGCGCCCCCACCCCCCGCGCGCCGAGCTGATCACGCACGAGCCGCGAGGGCGCGATGACCGCGTCGGCGCGGGCGGCGAAGCGCGTGCTCAGGCGCAGCGCGGCCGCCTCGACCCACGAGCGGGTCAGCGGCACGTAGTGCGCGTACTTCTCGTAGCGCGTGTGGTAGGTGAACACCAGCGGGCGACCCAGCCGGCGCGCCAGCCGCCGGGCGGCCGGTCCCAGCAGGAACGGGTGGTGGGCGTGGAACAGGTCGAGCCCCAGCCGCGCCACGAGCCGGCTGATGCGCGGCGCCCACGGCACCGCCAGCGCGAACTCCGGGTAGGTCGCGGCCGGCACCGACGGGAACCGCACGACGCGCGGGGTGGCGTCGACGACGGCGGGAAAGTGCGGGGCGAACACCCAGACCTCGTGGCCGTGGGCCTCCAGCCCGCGCCGGAGAGTCTCCACCGAGATCGTGACCCCGCCGCAGAACGGCAGGTAGTTGTTCGTGAAGAGCCCGATGCGCACGGAGCGTCGGCGCCTGGTCTCAGGCCTTGTTGTACTTCTCGAAGTCCTCGGGCTTGATGTTCTGCAGCCACTCGCGCAGCTGCTCGGGGTCGTCGGGCTTCATCGTCTCGCCTTCCTTGGCGACCTCCATCTTGCCGGCCTTGGGGAACACGTCCTCGTCCACGAAGATCGGGGCGGCCATGCGCAGGGCCAGCGCGATGGCGTCGGAGGGCCGCGAGTCCACGGTGTACTCGGCGCCGCCCAGCTTGAGGTGGAGCTCGGCGAAGAACGTGTTCTCCTTGAGGTCGGTGACGACGATCTTGAGCAGCTGGGCCTCCAGCGACTCCAGGAGGTTCTTGAGGAGGTCGTGGGTCATCGGGCGCGCGGTCGGGATCTTCTCCAGCTCCAGCGCGATGGCGTTGGCCTCGAAGATGCCCACCCAGATCGGCAGCGAGCGCTTGTCGTCGTCGTCGCGGAGAATGATGATCGGCATGTTCGACACGGGATCGAGCGCGAGCCCGCGCACCTTCATCTCGACCAGCATACGGCCTCCTCCGGTGTCGCGAGCGTCCCCCGCAGGCTGTGGGGCAGCGCCTCGGTGATGCGGACGTGGACGACGTCGCCGACGGCCACCCGCCCGTGTCCCTCGAAGTTGACCACACGATTGCAGCGCGTGCGACCCGCCAGCTCGCCGGCCGAGCGACGGGACACGCCGTCGACCAGCACCTCCAGACTCCGCCCGGTCAGCGCGGCGCTCCGCGCCGCCGCCACGCGCTGGGTCACCTCCAGCAGCCGGCGGTTGCGATCGGCCTTGACGTCGTCGGCGACCTGGTCCGGCATGGCGGCCGCCGGCGTGCCGGGGCGGCGCGAGTACCGGAACACGAAGACGTTGTCGTAGCCGACGCGCTCGACCATGTCCACGGTGGCCTCGAAGTCGCTCTCGCGCTCGCCGGGGAACCCCACGATGACGTCGGTCGACAGCGCCAGGGCCGGCTCGGCGTCGCGCAGGGCCGCGACCAGCTCGAGGTACTGCGCGCGCGTGTACCCGCGGTTCATCCGCGCCAGCACCCGGTCGGAGCCCGACTGCAGCGGCAGGTGGAACCACTCGCACACCTTGGGCACCTCGCGCATGGCGGCGATGAGCCGGGGCGTGAGGTTGTAGGGGTTCGAGGTGGTGAACCGGATGCGGGCCAGCCCGGCGACGTCGTTCACGCGGGCGAGCAGCTCGGCGAGGTCGGTCGGCGGCGTCAGGTCCCGACCGTAGGCGTTCACGGTCTGGCCGAGCAACGTGACCTCGCGGCAGCCGTCGGCGACCAGCCCGGCGACCTCGGCCACGATCGCGGCCGGCGGATGGCTGCGCTCGCGACCGCGCGTGCGGGGCACCACGCAGAAGGTGCAGTGCTTCTCGCACCCTTCCATCACGGTGACGAAGGCCTTGAGCCGATTCGCGGTCGGCGGCTTGGCGATGATCTTCACCAGCGGCGCCTCGCCCGTCTCCAGCACCGGTCGGTCCTCGCGCCGCGCGCGCTCCACGAGGTCGCCGACCCGGGCGATGGCCGCCGAGCCGAAGACCAGGTCGACCTGCGGCGCGCGCCGGAAGATCGTGCGCTGCTGCAGCTGGGCCATGCACCCCATGACGCCGATGACGAGCCCGGGACGGTCCGCCTTGAGACGGCGCAGCTCGCCGAGCTTGGAGAAGACCTTCTCCTCGGCCTTCTCCCGGATCGCGCAGGTGTTGAGGAGGATCACGTCGGCCGCCCGCTCGTCGTCGGTGAGCTCGTAGTGCCGCTCCCGCAGCAGGCCGGCCACCCGCTCGGAATCGTACTCGTTCATCTGGCAGCCGTACGTGATCAGGTGCAGCTTCGCCATACTTCAGTGTGCACCCACCTCGTCGAGGTGTAACTATCTGATTTGCGTAGACGTGACCGTAACATCCGACCTGAATCAAGTCAAACAAACGGGCGCTGAGAGCGTCCGACGCGCTGCCGAAGCGGTGGGGGGTGTCGGGGGGAGCGGCGCTCGCTCCCCCCGACGACGAACTAATCGATCTCTTCGGGGCGTCCGCCCCGCGCCCCGGTCGCGACCGGCGACGGGTGGCCGTGGCCGTTGCCGTTGGTGAACGTCAGCGGCGGCCGCACCTCGAACTGGCGCTCGAGCCGCGCGCGGCGCTCCTTCCAGCCCTCCTGGTACTCCAGCTCGTCCTCGTGCAGCGTGGCCGGCTGCTTGACCCCGTGCGCGTGACGGAACTGGATGGCGAGCTGCGAGGCCGTGCGGCGCACCTCGTCCCACGGGGTGCCGAGCGCGAACTGGTCGGAGATGGCGCCGATGCGCCCGGTGTGGATGTTACAGGACAGGGTGATGGCGGACAGGATCGGCCCCGACCAGTACGAGGTTTGCGAGTTGATCGGCATGGGCAGGATGTGCAGGTTGTGGCTGCCGCGGCAGTCGCCGGCGACCATCGGCGCCGTCGCCCACGGCGAGGTGATCTCGCCCGGGGCCGGCCAGTCGCCCTGGGCGAAGGCCAGCAGGACGGGGTCGTCCTTGCCGCCGTAGGTGAAGCCCTTCTTGGTCTTGATGTTGTGCAGCCGCTCGGCCGAGCACACATAGCCCAGCTGGTCGCGCTCGCCGCGCTCGTCGCGGCTCCAGATGCGCGCGATGACGAAGCGCGAGGAGCGCGTGAGGCCCTCGATGTCGTACAGGTCCTCGGGCGCGCGCAGCGTGATCACCTTCTCCTGCAGGCCCTTGGCCAGCTCCTCCATCTTGCCGTCGAGCGCCTTCTGGTCGCGCGGGTGCGCGCCCGCCTCGATCGCCTGGGCCTTGGTGTCCAGGTCGACGATCTCGAACAGGTAGCCGCGCTTCATCTTGGAGGAGGCGATGACCAGCCCGCTGTTGAACCGCGGCAGCATGTACGCCCCGGTCGCGAAGTGATTGAACGCCATCGGCTCGGTCTTGTCGGCGAAGGACAGGAGCACGGTCTGCGAGGGATTGTCCTTGCGGACCGGGAACGGCAGGGCCACGGTGGCGGGACCCGCGCCCCGCAGGTTGCCGGTGAAGGCGTCGGCGACCAGGTCCTGCCCGGGCCCGTACAGCCCCAGCTCGGACGCCTTGGCGGAGCCCTCCTGCAGGGCGTCCCACATCAGCCGGTCGACGACCGACATGTCGACGGTGTCGGCCATGATGCCGGTGACCGCGCAGTCGTCGCCGGTGTGGGTGACGATGAGCGAGGTGAAGATGGGCTCGCCGCGGTAGGCGTTGTTGTCGAGGACGAACTTGGCGATGACCGACTTCACCTCGTCGGCCGCCACCACGTGGCCGCCGACCCCGCCGACGTCGGCCTTGGTGGCCTTGATGAGCCGTCGCACGAGCGCCGGGGTCTTGGCGAACACGTACGCCCGGTAGGAAAAGATGTTCGGCGTGTTGGTGACGGGAATCTTCTCGGCGACGGTGACGGGCAACCCGTCGAGCTCCTGCCGCGACTGGTGGTACTCGGACAGCGGGATGGGCGGGGCACCGTGGGCGGGGCCGTACGGCCTGTGGCTCATGCTCGCCTCCTGGCTGGGGGCCGCGTGTGCGGGATTTCGGCTGACGAGGCGAGGATAACGAGGTAGACTCGACCGGTCAAGCAACAACTTCAATGCGATGAAATTAATTTCTCAGCCGTCGTCGCGCGAGGTCCGGCTCATGGTGCAGTGCCTGGAGCTGTACTATCGCCAGGCCCGCAGCCAGAAGGACATCGCCCGCACGCTCGGCGTGTCGGCCGCCACCGTGTCCCGGCTCCTCAAGCGCGCCTTCGACGAGGGCTTCGTCCGCGTCGAGCTGGACCTGCCCCGCACCGAGGGGCTGGAGACCCGGCTGGCCCAGGCCTACGGGCTGCGGGAGGCGGTGGTCGTGGTGACCGGGGGCCGCGGCGACCTCAAGGCCGAGCTGGGAGCGGCGGCCGCCGCCCACTTCGAGAAGATCGCCCGCAATGGCATGCGGGTGGGACTGTCGTGCGGTTTCACGCTCTACCAGACCATCCGCGCCCTGCGCGAGCGGCGCCTGCGCGACCTGTCGCTGTTCCCGCTGTCGGGGGAGAGCACGCTGAAGCTGGTCGACCTCTTCCCCAACACGCTGGTCGGCATGATGGCGGCCAAGTACCGGCCCCACGTGCGCGCCTACGCCCTGCCCGTCCAGCACCTGGTGTCGCTGCGCCAGATCGAGCGCGAGCGCCGGCGCCTGCTGCGCGACCGCGAGATCCGCTCCATCTTCGAGGCCGCCCAGTCCGTGGACGTCGCGCTGTGCGGCATCGGGCTCATCGCCGAGGACACGCCCGGCTTCTGCGCGCTGGCCGAGTCCTACGGCGTGAGCGTCAAGCGCCTGCGGCAGCTCGGCGTGGTGGGCGAGATCAACTACCAGCCGTTCGACGCCGACGGCCGCATCGTGGACCGTCCAGAGCTGCGGGCGCTCATGCACCGCGTGCTGTCGGTGGAGGGCGAGCGTCTGCGGGCGCTGTCGCGCCGCGACGATCGCTCGGTCATCGCGGTGGCCGGCGGCCGCGCGAAGATCGACGCCGTGCGGGGCGCGCTGCGGGGGCGGTTCATGAACGTCCTCGTCACCGACGAGGAGTGCGCCACCGGGTTGCTGGCCCGCTGAGCGCTCAGCGGGCGGGGACGGCCGACTCCTCGAAGGCGCCCATGCGTCGGAACTTCTCGTAGCGCTCGCTGACCAGCGCCGGCGGCCCCAGGTGGGCCAGCGCGGCCAGCTGATCGCGGAGCGCCGCCCGCAGGTGGCCGGCGGCCGCCTCCCAGTCGCGGTGGGCGCCGCCGACCGGCTCGGGAACGATGCCGTCGATGACGCCCAGCCGCAGCAGGTCGGGCGCGGTGACCTTCAGAACCTCGGCGGCCTCGGGGGCCTTGCCGGCGTCGCCCCACAGGATGGCCGCGCAGCCCTCGGGAGAGATCACCGAGTAGACGGCGTACTCGAGCATCAGCACCCGGTTACCCATACCGATGGCCAGCGCGCCCCCGCTGCCTCCCTCGCCCGTGATGACCGCCACCAGCGGCACCGGCAGACCGGCCATCAGCTTGAGGTTGCGGGCGATCGCCTCGGCCTGACCCCGCTCCTCGGCGCCGATGCCGGGATAGGCCCCGGGCGTGTCGATCAGTGTGATCAGCGGCTTGCGGAAGCGGGCGGCCAGCTCCATGAGGCGCTCGGCCTTGCGGTAGCCTTCGGGATGCGGCATGCCGAAGTTGCGCGCGATCTTCTCGCGCGTGTCCCGCCCCTTGTGGTGACCGATGACGACGACCGAGCGGCCCTCGAACCGGCCGAGCCCGCCCACGATCGCGGGGTCGTCGCCGAAGCGACGGTCGCCGTGCAGCTCGGTGAACTCGTCGAGCAGCAGCCGGCACCAGTCGCGCGTGTAGGGCCGCTTGGGATGCCGGGCCAGCTGGGTGCGCTGCCAGGCCGTGAGGCTCGCATAGGTGCGCTGGCGAAGCCGGCCCAGGCGCTCCTCCAGGCGCGCGATCTCCTCCCGCGTGCGCCCGGGGTCGCCCTCGGCGTGCAGGGCGGCGATGCGGGCCTCGAGCTCCAGCAGCGGCTGCTCGAACTCAAGCGCGTCCGGCATAGTCCACGGTGGCCGACCCGGCGCCGAGGAGCTCCTCGACCCGGGCGACCAGCTCTCTGGTGGCCTCCACGCCGGCGCCCCGCGAGCGCAGGACGACTTCCCGCGTGGGGAGCAGGACGTGGACGAAGACGGGGACCCCGCCGGGATGCTCCTCGCACACCCGGCGCAGCGCGGCGAGGCGCTCGCCGCTGTCCTCGCCGGCCCGCACCCGGACGCGAAAGGCCATCGCCTCGCCGTTGCCATTGCGCGGCCGTCCGGCCCCGCCGCTCAGCGACTGCTCGAGCAGGCGCACGTCCTCGGCCAGGACCACGCGGCCCTTGTCGCCGTCGTCCACCCGCCCCCGCACGACGATCGGCTCGCGCGAGCGCAGGAACGGCGCGGCCGCCTTGTAGGGCTCGGGGAACACCGTCACCTCGGCGGTCCCGGCCATGTCCTCCAGGGTCAGGAACGCCATGCGGTTGCCGCTCTTGGTCGCCGTCTCCTTCAGCGCGGCCACGTGACCGAAGAGCGTGACCCGGGCGCCGTGGCCACGGGCGGCCAGCTCGGCCGTGGAGGTCACGCCGAGCGATTCCGCCACGTCGCCGAAGCGCGCCAGCGGGTGGCCGGACACGTAGAAGCCGAGCACCTCCTTCTCGTAGGCCAGGCGCTGGTCGTCGTCCCACTCCGGCACCACGGCCGCGGTCGGCTCACCGACCCGCGGCGACGGCGCCGGCGCCGGCAGCAGGTCGAAGAACGAGGCCTGCCCCTCGGCGCGCTCGCGCTGCTGGCGCTGGCCGGCCTCCAGGGCCAGGTCGCACTGGGCGAGCAGGTGCGCCCGCGGCAGGCCGAGCGAGTCGAAGGCGCCCGCCTTGATCAGGCTCTCCAGGACCCGTCGGTTGACCAGGCGCAGGTCGACGCGAGCGCAGAAGTCTTCGAGCGTGGAGAAGGCGCCGGCCTCCGCCCGCGTCCTGAGGATCGACTCCATCGCCGCCTCGCCGACGTTCTTGATGGCGGCCAGGCCGAAGCGGATCGTGTCGCCGGCCACGCTGAAGCGCACCTGGGAAACGTTGACGTCGGGCGGCTGCACGCGCAGGCCCATCGCCCGGCACTCCTCGATGTACTTCACGATCTTGTCGGTGTCGCCCATTTCCGAGGTCAGCAGCGCGGCCATGAACTCGACCGGATAATTGGCCTTGAAGTAGGCGGTCTGGTAGGCGACCAGCGCGTAGGCGGCGGCGTGCGAGTTGTGCACGACGATGCCGTTGGCGATGAAGCTGGCCGCGCCCGGCACCTCGAAATCGTAGGTGGGCTCGACGCCGTCCGGCGTGAACGCCCCCCGCGTCGACCACATCAGCGGAGCGTCGGCCAGCAGCGGCGTCGGCAGCTGGCTGCGGGCCGCGGCCCGGCGGGCGGCCACGCGCAGGTCGGCGGCGGTCAGGGTGTCCAGGACCGCCACCGCATCGCTGTCGGCGAGGTCCTGGGCGTCGACCCAGCCGCGCTGCGTGAACACCGGGTGGTCCCCGGTGCAGCGCACGGACATGCCGTTGGCCAGCGTCAGCCGGCCGACCGGACGGATCCCGCTGGGCCGCACGGCCCGCGCGCGCTGCGGGCCGTCCTTGGTGAGCACGACGTCGCCCTCGCGGATGGCGGTGATGGGCTTGCGGGCGCCGTCGGCCATCTCGACCCAGGTGTCGGCCGTGAGGCACTTGTTGAAGCCGTAGCCCGCGAACTTCTCCATCAGCTCCCACACCCGCTCGGCCTTGGCGGTCGCGGTGCCGCGCTCCTTGCAGCCGGCCAGGAACTTCTCGCGCTGCTTGGCCATCAGGTCGCGGTCCTTCTTGCCCATGGCCCGGCGCAGCGTGTCGGCCTCCCCCATGGTGAAGCCGGCCATCTCGGAGGCGATCTGCATGATCTGCTCCTGGTACACCATGATCCCGTACGTCTCCCGCGTGAACGTCTCCATGGCGGGATGCTCGTAGGCGATCTTGGCCCGGCCGTGCTTGCGCGCGATGAAGTCGGGAATCAGCTCCATCGGGCCCGGCCGGTACAGCGAGACCATCGCGATGACGTCCTCCAGTCGCTCGGGCTTGAGCCCCCGCAGCGCCTCGCGCATGCCGGAGGACTCCAGCTGGAACACGCCGAACGTCTTGGCCTCGCTCAGCAGCGCGTAGGCGGCCGCGTCGTCGAGCGGCAGCCGGTCGAGGTCGAGCTCGACCCCGCGGGACTCGCGGATCAGCTGCACCGTGTTGGCCAGCACGGTCAGCGTGCGCAGGCCGAGGAAGTCCATCTTGAGCAGGCCCAGCTTCTCGATGGGACCCATCGCGTAGCCGGTGATCAGCTCCGGGCGCTTGGGGTCCTTGTAGAGCGGGATGTGGGCGTCGAGCGGGTCGTCGGAGATGACGACGGCCGAGGCGTGCACGGAGGCGTGCCGGGTGCAGCCCTCCAGCGCGCGGGCGATGTCCCACAGCTCCTTGACGTGGGCCTGGCTCTTGACCATCTCGGCCAGCGGCGGCGACTTCTGGTAGGCGTCCTCCAGCGTGATGTTCAGCGGGAAGCCCGGCACCAGCTTGGCGATGCGGTCGACGTCGGCGTACGACAAGCCCAGCACGCGCCCGACGTCGCGGATGGCCGCCTTGGCGCCGAGCGTCCCGAACGTGATGATGTGAGCCACCCGGTCCCGACCGTACTTGTCGGCCACGTAGCGGATGACCTCGTCCCGGCGGTCGTCGGCGAAGTCGATGTCCATGTCAGGCATCGAGATCCGCTCCGGGTTCAAGAATCGCTCGAACAAGAGCCCGTAACGCAGCGGATCGACGTTGGTGATCCCCAGGCAGTACGCGACCAGCGAGCCGGCCGATGATCCCCGGCCGGGACCCACCGCGATGCCGTGGCTGCGCGCGTAGTGGATGAAGTCCCACACGACCAGGAAGTACCCGGCGAACCCCATCTTCTCGATCACGGCCAGCTCGTGGGTCAGCCGGGCCTCGACGGCGTCGCCGGGGCCGGGACCGTAGCGGCGCCGCAGGCCCTCGCGGGCCTGCTCCTCCAGGTAGGTCTCGAGCGTGTGGCCCTCCGGCACGACGTAGCGTGGCAGGTGGAAGCGGCCGAAGTCCAGCGTGAGGTTGCAGCGCTCGGCCACGGCCAGGGTGTTCCGGCAGGCCTCCGGCAAGTCGCCGAAGACGCGGGCCATCTCCTCGGCGGACTTGACGTAGAACTCCTCGCTGGAGAACCGCCAGCGGTTGGGATCGTTCATGCCGCTGCCGGTCTGGATGCACAGCAGCGCCTCGTGCGCGCGCGCGTGACCGGCCTCGAGGTAGTGCGAGTCGTTGGTGCCGGCGATCGGCGCGCCGATCGCGCGGGCGATGGCGAGCGTCTCCGCGGTGACCCGGCCCTGCTCGGCCAGCCCGTGTGCCTGCACCTCCATGTAGTAGTGGTCCTTGCCGAACACCTCCTGATACCACCCGGCGGTCTGCCGGGCCTTCTCGAGGTCGCCGGCGGTGATCGCGCGCGAGACCTCCGAGTTCAGGCAGCCGGAGAGCACCAGCAGGCCGTCGGCGTGCTGGGCCAGCAGCTCCTTGTCCACGCGGGGCTTGTAGTAGAAGCCCTCCAGGTACGCGCGGGAGACGAGCGTGATGAGGTTGCGGTATCCCGTGACGTTGCGCACCAGCACCGTCAGGTGGTTCGCGCCCTCGTAGCCGCCGTCCTGCGAGCCCCGCTCGGTGCGGCCGCCGGGGGCCACGTACAGCTCGCACCCGAGGATCGGCTTCACGCCGGCCTTCTGGGCGGCCAGGTAGAAGTCGACGGCCCCGAAGAGGTTGCCGTGGTCGGTCAGCGCGATGGCCGGGAAGCGCAGCTCCCGGGCCTTGGCCACCAGCTTCTCGAGCTGGGCGGCGCCGTCGAGCAGGCTGTATTCCGAGTGGACGTGGAGGTGGACGAACTCGGCGTGGTGCACGAGGCGCGGTTACTCGAGCTCGATCGTGGCGGGAGGCTTGTTGGTCACGTCGTAGAGCACGGCGTCGACGCGCTCGAGGTGGCTCAGAGCCGCCGCCAGCTCGTCGACGACCGCGGCCGGCAGCCGGGCGAAGTCGGCGGTCATGCCGTCCCGCGAGTTCACCGGACGCAGCACGAGGCTCTCGCGTCCGGCGGCCGCGCCGAGCGGGACCAGGGCGACCGGGAACTGCCAGATCGCGTCGTAGAGCCCGTGCTTGCGCACGACCCGGGTGACGATGTCGTCGGCCTCGCGCAGCAGCGCGATCCGCTCGCGGGTCAGCGTGGCGGGGCGGATCGCCAGCCCGGCCACGCCCTGTCCCTCGCGACGGTAGGCGACGAGCGCGACCCGGTTCATCGCTCGATGCTCGTTGGTGATGCGCCGCGCGAAGGCGCCGGCGGTCTCGACGTCCGCGAAGCCGTCGACGGCCAGCAGGCGCGAATACGAGCGCTCGTCGCCCTGGACGCCGACGGTGTGCACGGGCACGATCCAGCCGCGCACCCCGGCCGGCAGCGACACGTCGGCGCGCTCGACGGCCGCCACGAGCTCGGCGCACAGGCAGCGCACCGCCAGGCCGGGCCCGGGGAAGGGATGCCGCCACACGACCTCGTGCGGCAGCCCCAGCTGCTCGCCGAGGACCCGGACCTCGTCCTTGTAGAACTCGACCAGCGGCTCGATGACGCGCCCCTGCTCGATCAGGCGCTGGATGCGCTCGACCCGGTTGTGGTGCGTCTTGATCTTCGCGGAGTGACGGGCGCCGCCCGACTCGATGGTGTCGGGGTAAATCGTTCCCTGCCCGAGCAGCCACTCCTCCTCGCGCAACCCCAGGCGCGCGAACTCGTCCTCCTGCACCGCGACGAACGTGTCGCCGATGATCGCGCGCTTGCGCTCCGGGTTGGTGACGCCGGCCAGCCGCTCGAAGAAGTCCGCGCTCCGGTCGGCCGCGCGGATGGCCTCGGCCCCTGCCTCGCGAACCAGGTGCTCGATGGCCTCGGCGTCGCCTTCCCGCATGAACCCGGTGTCGACGTAGAGGCCGAGGACGCGCCCCGGCCCGAGCGCCCGGTAGCAGCAGTAGAACGCCACCGTGGAGTCCACCCCGCCGCTGATCAGGAAGAACACCTTGCGGCCGGCCGCCCGCTGCCGGACCTCCTCCATGACCTGCTCGACCCGGGCGCGCGGGTCCCAGTCGGCCGCGCAGCCACAGACGTCGAACACGAAGTTGTGGTAGATCTCGGTGCCGAACTCGGTGTGCACGACCTCGGGGTGGAACTGCAGGCCGAACAGGCGGCGCTCCCGGTGCTGCATCGCGGCGATCCCGCAGTCGTCGGTCTCGCCCACGACCTCGAAGCCGGCCGGAACCTCCACGACCGTGTCACCGTGGCTCATCCAGACTGTGAGGCTACGGTCCGGAAGACCTCGAAATAGCGGGCTGTCCGCGTGACGCAGCGAGGAGTGGCCGTACTCCTTCACCTCGCCCCGTGACACCCGCCCCCGCAGGTCCCGGGCGAGAAGCTGGTGGCCGTAGCAGATGCCCAGGATCGGCAGCCCGAGGTCGTAGATCCCCGGGTCCACCGCGGGAGAGGTCGGCTCGGCGACGCTGGCCGGGCCTCCGGAGATGACGATGCCGCGCACGCCGTCGAACTCGGAGGCGCGCCGGTTGATGTCGGCCACCGCGGCGTGCACGCCGAGCTCGCGGATCCGCCGGGCGATCAGGTGGCAGTACTGGCCGCCGGCGTTGAGCACGACGATCTGATTCACTGCGGGTCTCCGCCCGCCGGCCCCGACCGCACCGGCGCGCTCCTACCGCGGGCGCCCCAGCTTCTGCGCCTGCTGGAAGACCTTGCCCTCGGTCTTGATCGTGGGCGCGATGATCAGCTCCGTCTGCTGCAGCTCGCGGATGCTCTGGGCGCCGACCGAGCCCATGCACGTGCGGATGGCACCCACCAGGTTCAGGGTCCCGTCCTCGGTGAAGGCCGGCCCGAACAGGATCTGCTCGAGCGGGCCGGCGATGCCCACCCGGATGCGCGTGCCGCGCGGCAGGTTGGCGTGCGGCGTGGCCATGCCCCAGTGATAGCCGCGGCCCGGCGCCTCGATGGCGCGCGCGAAGGCCGAGCCGATCATCACCGCGTCGGCGCCGGCCGCGAAGGCCTTGCACACGTCACCGCCCGTCGACATCCCGCCGTCGGTGATCACCGGCACGTAGCGGCCGCGCTGCTTGTAGAACTGATCGCGCGCGGCGGCGGCGTCCGCGGTGGCGGTCACCTGTGGCACGCCGAGGCCGAGCACCTCCCGGCTGGTGCACGCCGCGCCCGGTCCGACGCCGATGAGCAGGCCGTCGATGCCGGTGTTCATCAGCTCCAGGCACGCCTCGTAGGTGACGCAGTTGCCGACGATGAGCGGGATGGCCAGCGACTTCTTCAGCTTGCGAAAATCGACGGGAGTGTACTCGGTGGCGACGTGCCGGGCGGTGGTGACGGTGGACTGCACCACGAAGATGTCGGCGCCGGCTTCCTGGGCGATCTGCGCGAAGCGCTCGGCGCGCTGCGGGATGGACGAGACCACGGCCGGGCCGCCGCCCTTCTTGATCGCCTGGATGCGGTGGTGGATCAGCTCTTCCTTGATCGGCTCGCCGTAGATCGACTGGATGATCTTGGTGGCCTCGTCCTGGCTCGCCGACACGATCCGCTCGAGGACGTCCTCGGGGTTGGCGTAGCGCGAGAACACACCCTCGAGGTTGAGCACGGCCAGTCCGCCCAGGCGTCCCATCTCCACCGCCAGGCGCGGCCCGACGACGCCGTCCATCGCCGCGGCGATGATGGGCAGCTCGTAGCGATGGCCGCACAGCTCCCACGAGATGTCGACCTCGCTGGGATTGACCGTCAGGGCGCCGGGGACGAGCGCGATGTCATCGAAGCCGTAGGCCACCCTCGCCTTGCGCCCGCGACCGACCCACATGCCCATTCCGCGGCCCCTCCACCACCTGCGGGTGCGCCACCTGATCCCCAAATATAGGGATCGCCCTCGGCCGACCTACTAGATTTGGTGCAGTATACTGATGGCGCCCCGCGGTGTCAACGCTGGTGCGCGTCGCTCGCGGGGTTCGCGCGCTCCCAGAGCAGTCGAAGCCCCTCGAAGGCCAGGTGCTCGTGCACGTCCTGGATGGACCGCGCGACGTTGGCGATCAGGCCCGCGTGGCCGCCGGTGGCGACCACCCGGGGGGCGCCGTCCATCTCCGCCTTCATGCGCTCCACGATCCCGTCGACCAGGCCGGCCCAGCCGTAGATGATGCCCGACTGCACGTTGTGCACGGTGTTCCGGCCGATGGCGTCCTTGGGCCGCACCAGCTCGACGCGGAACAGCCTCGCCGCGCGGTTGAGCAGGGCGTCGGCCGCCGTCGAGATGCCGGGCGCGATGGCGCCCCCGATGAACTCGCCGCGCGCGTTGATGCAGTCGAAGGTCGTGGCGGTGCCGAAGTCGACGATCAGGAGCGGCGGGCCGTACAGCGTGATCGCCGCGATCGCCTTCACCACGCGGTCGGCGCCCACCTCGCGCGGGTGATCGACGTTGAGCGGCAGCGGCGTGTTGACGCCGGGCTCGACGGTCAGCGGGGTGACCGCGAAGTACTTCTCGCACATCCACTCGAGCGGCTGCTGCACCGGCGGCACCACGTTGGAGATCGCCACGCCGCGGATGGCCGTCGGCGTGATCCCGCGCGTGCGCAGCAACGTCTCGATGAACAGTCCGTACTCGTCGGCGGTCTGCTCGCGCCGGCTGGTCAGCCGCCAGGAGACCAGCAGCCGGGGTCCGTCGTAGACCCCGATCTTCGTGTTGCTGTTACCGACCTCGATGACGAGCAGCATCAGCGCGCCCGGCTCGGAGGCCCGACCGGCGAGGCGGCCGCGCCTCGCACCGGCGGAGCGGGTGCCTCGGTCAGGTCGCCGGCCACGACGCGGTGGCGGCGGGCCCCGTCGGCGATCAGCAGGGCGCCGTCGGCGTCGATGTCGACGGCCAGGCCGCTGGCCCCGTCGACGGTCACCGTCTGCCCCAGCGTGTCGGCCAGGGCGCGCCAGCGATCCAGGACCTCCGTGATCGCCCCGCGCTCCAGCGCCCGGCGCCAGTGGCCGAGCCGCTGCAGCAGCAGGCCGAGCAGCGTCGCGCGATCGACGGCGCGCCCCGCTTCCAGGGCGAGCGACGTCGCGCGCCCCTGCAGGGACGGCGGGAACGCTCGCTGCGCCAGGTTCACGCCGATGCCGGCCACGACCACCGGCGCGGCGCCGAGGCGGCTCTCGAGCAGGATGCCCGCGATCTTGCGGCCCCCGACGAGCACGTCGTTCGGCCACTTGAGCCGCGCCCTCACGCCCGCCGCCTCGATGAGCATCTCGGCGACCGCGATGGCGACGGCCAGCGAGAGCAGCGGCAGGCGGGCGGGCTCCAGGCGCGGGCGCAGCACGACGGAGGCGAGCAGGCTGCTGCCGGGCTCGTCCATCCACACGCGACCACGGCGTCCCCGGCCGGCCGTCTGCGAGTCGGCAAGGACGACGGTCCCGTCGGCGGCGTCGCTGGCGGCCAGCCCGAAGGCGAGGGCCTGGGTGGACTCGACCGATCCCACCCGCACGACCGACGGGCCGGCGCCGGTCATCCCACCCAGCTCAGGCTGGCCACGAGCTTGGCGTGCAGGGCCTCCTGCTCGGCGAGCTTCTCCCGCTCCTTGTCGACGATCTCGGCCGGCGCGCGCTCGGTGAACTCCGGCCTCGCCAGCTTGCTGCGCGTGAAGGCGATGGCCTCGTCGATCCGCCTGATCTCCTTCTCCAGGCGCTGCCGCTCGGCCCCCAGGTCGACCAGTCCCTCCAGGTGCACGTAGATCTCGGACCGGCCGGCCACGCCCAGCGCCGACGACGCCGGCCGGGCCGCGCGCGGGTCGACTGCGACGCGGGCGCGGGCCAGCGCGCCGATCAGCCCGGCGTGCTCGCGCAGCAGCGCCTCGTCGGCGGCGGCGGCCTTCAGGGTGGCGACGAGGCTCTGGGCGGGCGAGATCCGCATCTCGCCGCGGATGTTACGGATGGCCGTGACAGCTTGCATCAGGAGCCCCATGTCGCGCTCGGCCGGCGGATCGGCGCCGGCCTCGGAGGCGCGCGGATAGGGCGCGATCATGATCGACTCGCCCTCGTGCGGCAGGCGCTGCCAGAGCTCCTCGGTGATGAACGGCATGAACGGGTGCAGCAGGCGCAGCGTCGCTTCCAGCACCCCGACCAGCGTGTGCTGCACGCGCCGGCGCTCGCGCGGGGCGTCGGTCCGATAGAGGGCGAGCTTGGCGATCTCGAGGTACCAGTCGCAGACATCGCTCCAGAGAAACTGGTAGATCGCGGCCGCGGCGTCGCTGAACCGGTAGGCGTCCACCGCCTCGCGCACGGTGGTGACGGTCTGCTGCAGCCGGCTCTCGATCCAGCGCTCCGGCAGCCCGGCCGGGGCCAGGTCCACGCCCTCGTCGTAGCCGTCCAGGTTCGACAGCACCAGCCGCGCCGCGTTCCAGAGCTTGTTGGCGAAGTTCCGGTGGGCCTCGATGCGATCGTCGGCGATGCGGATATCGTGCACGCCGGGCACGGCCAGGACCGCCAGCGTGAACCGGAAGGCGTCGGTCCCGAAGCGCTCCATCACCCCGAGGGGGTCGATGACGTTGCCCTTGGACTTGGACATCTTCTGCCCCTGGGGATCGCGCACCAGGGTGTGGATGTACACGTCGTGGAACGGCACGTCCTTCATGAGGTGCAACCCGAGCATGGCCATCCGCGCCACCCAGAAGAACAGGATGTCGTAGCCGGTGACCAGCACCGAGGTCGGGTAGTAGGCTCGCAGCTCCGCGGTGTCGCCGGGCCACCCCAGCGTCGAGAACGGCCACAGACCGGACGAGAACCAGGTGTCGAGGACGTCGGGGTCCTGCCGGACCGCGCCGCCGCACCTCGGGCACGCCGTGAGGTCGGTCCGCGAGGCGTGAGCGGACCCGTCGGCATCGCAGTACCAGACGGGAATCCGGTGGCCCCACCAGAGCTGCCGCGAGATGCACCACGGCCGGATGTTGTCCATCCAGTGGAAGTACGTCTTGCTCCAGGTCCGCGGCAGGATCCGGATCCGGTCCTCGCGCACGGCCGCGCCGGCGGCCTCGGCCAGTGGCTTGACGTTCACGTACCACTGCTTGGAAACGAGCGGCTCGACCACGGTCTTGCAGCGATAGCAGAGTCCGACCGCGTGCCGGTAGGGCTCGATGCGCTCGATGAGGCCGAGCGCGCGCATGTCCTCGACGATCCGCCGGCGGCACTCGAAGCGGTCCAGCCCGGCGTACTTGCCGGCCAGCGCCGTCATCCGCCCGTCGAATCCGATGACGGTGCGCACGGGCAGGTTGTGACGGCGGCCGATCTCGAAGTCGGCCGGGTCGTGGCCGGGCGTGACCTTGATGACGCCGGTCCCGAAGTCCGGGTCGACGGCGGCGTCGGCGACGACCTGGATGTCGATGTCGCCGTCGACCGAGGGTACGTGCAGCGTGCGGCCCACGTACTGCCGGTAGCGGGGATCGTCGGGGTGGACGGCCAGCGCGGTGTCACCGAGCTTCGTCTCCGGCCGCACGGTGCCGAGCGTGAGCGGCCCGTACTTGATGTAGACGAACTCGGCGTCGCGCTCCTCGCGCTCGACCTCCAGGTCGGCCAGCACGGTCTGGCAGCGCGGGCACCAGTTGACGATGCGGTCGTCCTGGTAGATCAGCCCCTCGTCGTACAGGCGCACGAAGGCCTCGCGGACCGCGCGCGACAGGCCCGGGTCCATCGTGAAGCGCTCGCGTGTCCAGTCGCACGAGGCGCCCAGACGGCGCAGCTGCCGGGTGATCGTTCCGCCCGACTCGTCCTTCCACCGCCAGGCCCGCTCGAGGAACGCCTCGCGGCCCAGCTGCTGGCGCGTCGTCCCCTCGGCCTCCAGCTGGCGATCCAGGATCACGTGGACCGCGATCGACGCGTGGTCGGTGCCCGGCACCCACAGCGTGTTGAACCCGTCCATCCGCTTTATGCGGATCAGGATGTCCTGCAGCGTGTTGACCAGCGCGTGCCCCAGGTGCAGCGAGCCCGTCACGTTGGGCGGCGGGATGACGATGCAGTACGGGCGGCCGGGGTGCTCGGGCTCGGCCCGGAAGTAGCCGCGCCGTTCCCACTCCGGATACCAGTGCGCCTCCACGGCCGCCGGCTCGTAGCGGTCCGGGATCGGCGCGGACGGGGACGGAGTCGGCGGCGTCATGCTCTGGGCCCTGTCATTGTAGCACCCGGGTGGCGCCGGTCAGTCGCCAGCCCGTCGCCTGCCGACGGAACGTCAGGGTCCACGGCTTCCGGTCCGCCTCGGCGGCCACCGAGACGGCGGGACCGTCGCGCGCATCGCACGTCGGCTCGGGCCGCAGCGTCGCGGGCAGCCGTCCGCGCAGCGCGCGGTCGCTCACGAGCGTGGCCAGGGCCGCTTCGTCGCGCGCCGCCAGCGCCGACACCAGCCGGCCGACGACCGCGTGCAGGTCGCGATGCCAGCTGTCGTGCTCGCGGCGGGCGACGCGGCTGACGGCGCCGGCGGGGGACACCCGATAGACGTCCTCCGCCTCGGACTGGCCGTCGCAGCCCGGCGCCCAGCCGGGATAGCGCAGCTCGTAGCGAACGCGCACCTCGCCCGCGCGCACGCTCCAGCTGCGGGCGCGCAGGCCGTCGACGAACAGGTCCGCCGTCGACCACGCCACCCGGATTGCGTCGCCGTCGCGGCGCAGGACCTCGATGCGCAGCGGGCGCGTGGCCCAGCCGGACAGTGGCCCCTCCCAGGTGACGACGAACGCGCGGTCGGAGGCGCCCGGCGGCACCGACACGGTCGGGCGCCCCTCACGGTAGAGGGCGCCCAGCAGGGCCGGGCCGTCGCCGTCGATCCGACCGTAGACGCGCACGCTGTTGCCGGCCGAGCGCTCGTCGAGCGTGAAGGCGCCGACCAGGAGTCCGCCGGCGTCGACGAGTCGCAGCGAGGCGCCCCCCCACCCCTCCGCGAACGTGTCGAGCCGATCCTGCAGGAAGGCGAGGGAGGCGAAGGGGCCGCCCGAGACCAGGCTCTCGACGATCTCGTCGTCCAGCAGCGCGTAGATCTCGCGAAACGCGTCGGCGGGCGCGTCGACGTCGACGATCTGCGCGAGGGCCAGCCGGCTGGCGGCGAGCTCGCGGAAGCGCTCGAGGCGGTCGGGGCGATCGGCGGCGACGACGCGACCGGTGGCGACGAGCACGATGAGCCCGGCGGCCAGCGCCCCGTGGAATTTCCGCGGCACCGGCCTATGGTACAACAGACCGATGAGAGCGCCCGTGGTGCCGGTGCTCGACCGCTACGTCATTCGCGAGCTGGTCTCTCCGTTCTGCTTCGGTGGCGCGCTCTTCACGTTCTTCCTCGTCATCGACCGCATCTACCACCTGACCGACCTCGTCATCACCAAGGGCGTCCCCTTCTACCTGGTCGTCCAGCTGCTGGTGTTCATGCTGCCCTCGTTCCTGGCCTACACGCTGCCGATGGCGTTGCTGGTCGCCGTCCTCCTGGCCGGCGGCCGCCTGGCCGGCGATCTGGAGATCATCGCCTGCAAGGCGGCCGGCATCAGCGCCCTGCGCCTGTTCCGGCCGGTCCTCATCGTCGCCGCCGGGGTGACGGTGGTCACCGCCGGCCTCACGCTCGTCGTCAACCCCATGGCCAGCCAGGAGTTCCAGCGCCAGCTGTTCAAGATCCTCCGCGCGCGCGCCGTCAGCGGGCTCACCGAGCGGGTCTTCAACGCCACCTTCGGTGACGTCATCGTCTACGTGGAGGACGTCAGCACCTCGCAGGTCGCCCTGCGCGGACTCCTGGTGTCGGACGAGCGAAACCCGAAGATCTCGCGCATCATCACCGCGCGCGAGGGCCGGCTGCTCACCGACGAGGACCACCGCCGCCTCACGCTGCGCCTCATGAACGGCGCCGTGAGCGAGGCCGACGTCCTGCCGGCCGCCCCCGCCGGCCCCGGGTCGTCCGCCGGCGGGTCGCCCCCCGCGGGCGGCGCCGCCAGCGCCGCGCGGTATCGCCTCACCAGCTTCAGCCTCTACGACATGAGCCTCTCGGTCGACTCGCCGCTGCGCGGTAGTGTCCGCGTCGAGAAGCCCGAGAAGGACCTGGCGCTGTCCGCGCTGCGCGCGCGCCTGGCCGAGCTGGCCCGTGACCCGATCGGACGGGCCCCGTTCCTCGTCGAGTGGCACAAGCGCTTCGCGTTCCCGGTCGCGGCGCTGGTGTTCGCGCTGCTGGCGTTTCCGCTGGCCGTGCGCTCTCACCGCGGCGGCCGCTCGATCGCGCTGGTCGGCAGCCTGGGCATCATCGTCGCCTACTACCTCATCCTCACCACGCTGGAGAACGCCGCGCTGCGCCTGCGGCTGCCGGTGGCGCTGGCGATCTGGGCGCCCAACCTCCTCTTCGCCGCGGTCGGGGCCGCCGTGTTCGTGGCCACCGGCCGCGAATGGCCGATGCCCCGTCTGGCGCCGTTCTGGCGGCTCGTGGCGGCGGCGCAGGCGGCGCTCCCCCGCCGCATCGGCATCCGCTGGGGGCTGCCCGCCGGCGGGCGCGACTCCACGCACGTCCTGGACCGCTACCTCATCCGCGAGCAGCTGGTGTTCATGGGCATCGGCCTGGCGGTGGCGGCCGCGCTGTTCGTCGTGATCGATCTGCTGCAGACGCTCGACCGGTTCATCCGCATCAAGCCGCCGCTGGTCTACGTCCTCGAGCACTTCGCCTACCGGATGCCGGCCGCGCTGCACGACGGCCTGCCCGTCGTGATGCTGGTGGCCACGATCTTCCTGTTCCTGGCCCTCACCCGCTACCACGAGCTCACCGCGCTGAAGGCCGCCGGCCTGAGCCTCTACCGCGTGTCGGCGCCGATCCTCCTGCTGGGGGTCGGCGTCGCCGTCGGCGCCGGCCTGTTCCAGGAGCTGCTGTTGCCCCGCCTGAACGAGCTCGGCGACGAGGTCGATCGCGTGAAGATCCGGGGCCAGCTGCCGCGCCACCTGCAGTCGCGCGAGCGCCTGTGGCTGCGCACCGCCGACAGCCGCTTCTATCGCGTGGAGCTGCTGAACCCCGGCAGCGCCGACCTGTACGGGGTGACGGTGCTGGAGGTGGACCGCGGGACGTTCCGGCTGCAGAGCCGTCTCGACGCTCGCCTGGCGCACTGGACGCCCGACGGCTGGGAGCTGACCGACGGCGCGTTCCGCGAGTTCGGGCCGGGCGGCGAGGTGCAGACCGTCCCGTTCGTCATGACGGCGATCGATCTGCGGGAGGACATCGACGACTTCACCAAGATCCACAAGCCCATCTCGGCGATGAGCTATCGCGAGCTGAAGGACTACGTGGAACGCCTGGAGGCCACCGGCTTCCAGGTCAAGAAGTACGCTGTCGAGCTCTACTCGAAGATCTCGTTCCCGGTGGTGAACCTGATCATGGTGCTGGTCGCCATCCCCTTCTCGCTGCAGTCCCCGCGGGGCGGGCGGCTCTTCGGGATCGCGCTGGCCATCGCGATCATGGCCGGCTACCTCGTCGTCCACTACGTCGCGCTCGCCTTCGCCCGCGCCGACCTGCTCCCCCCGCTGCTGGCCGCCTGGACCGCGAACATCATCTTCCTCGGCCTCGGCGCCTCGCTCTTCCTGCGCGCCCGGACCTGAGCGAGCCGGGCCACGTCGACGCCCTTCGCGCCCGGCCCGGGGCCGGGCGGCGGGTCACTTGCGCGGGGCCGTCAGCTCGCGGAGGGCTTCCTCGAGGCGCTTCTGCTCGGCGCCGTAGGCGGACCAGTCGCCGCGCCGCACGGCTTCCTGGGCCCGCTGGTAGGCGTCGAGCGCGCGCTGGGCCAGGGCGCGGTCGCCCGTGGGCGGCGGCGGACCGGCGCCGGCCGCCGGCGGCACCGCGGCAGTGGTCACGGGGGGAAGACGACCACCGAAGATGCGGGTGAGCGACTGCTCGAGCGTGGGCTCCATCGCGATGAGGTTGCCGTGGGCCACGATCACGCGCCGCAGCTCGGGGAGCGCCCCCTGCTCGGACGCGGCCAGGTAGAGGGGCTGCACGTAGACCAGCGACTGCTCGATCGGGATGGCCAGCAGCGAGCCGCGGATGACGGTGGAGCCGCGCTGGTTCCAGAGCGACAGCTGCTGCGAGATCACGGGATCCTGGTCGATGCGCGCGTCGATCTGCCGGGGGCCGTAGACGAGCTTCTGCTTGGGGAAGTTGTACACGATCAGCCGCCCGTAGCTGGGCGGGTCGGAGCGGGCGGCCAGCCAGCCGATCATGTTGTCCCGCCGGCTCGGGTTGAAGAGCGTGAGCAGGATGAACTCCTCCCGCGACTCCCCGGGCAGCCGCATGATCGTGTAGTAGGGCTCCATCTCGCGGTCCCGGCCCTCCACCGTGCGACGGGGAATCGCCCACAGGTCCTCCCGGTTGTAGAACACCTGCGGATCGAGCATGTGGTAGGTGGCGTACTTGCGGGCCTGGATCGCGAAGAAGTCCTCGGGATAGCGGATGTGGCGCTGCAGGTCGGCCGGCATCTGGGCCAGCGGGCGCAGCAGGCCGGGCAGGCCGCGGCTGAACGCCTGCACGAGGGGGTCGGTCGGATCGGCCAGGTAGAACGTCACCGCGCCGTCGTAGGCGTCGACGGTGACCTTGACGGAGTTGCGCATGTAGTTGCCGACGCCGACCACGGGCTCGGAGTACGGATAGCGGCCGGTGGCGGTGTAGCCGTCGAGCATCCACACCAGGCGGCCGTCGTCGGTGACGACCATGTAGGGGTCGCGGTCGTAGCGGAAGAACGGCGCGATCCGATGGATCCGCTCGCTCACGGTCCGGTACATCATGATGCGGCTCTCGGCGGTCAGGTCGTCGGAGAGGACGATCTTGGGCTCGCCGAAGCGCGCGGCGAAGGCCAGCCGCCGCAGCCAGGAGGTGATCGGGATGCCGCCCCGGCCCTGGTAGCGGCTGTAGACATTCTGGTCGCCCCGCGGGTAGTCCAGCTCCTGCGAGCGCGTGCGCACGAGCACGTACTCGTTGGCGATCTCTCCGTAGTAGATCTCCGGACGGCTGACGGCCGGGAACGTGTCGGCCGACGCCGGCGGGATGTCCTTGACGAGGAACTCCGGCAGCCCCTCGGCGGTGACGCGGGTCACCGGGCCCACCACCACGCCGTAGCCGTGCGTGTAGGTCAGGTGCTCATTGATCCAGTTGCGCCCGCCCTGCAGGTGCTGGTAGCTCAGCTCGCGCGGCGACAGCATGAGCTGGCGGTACTCGCCGCCGATCCGGTAGCGGTCGTTGTCGACGTCCACGAACTTGTAGTAGGTCCGGATCTCCTGGAGCTGGGCAAACGTCCGCAGCAGCGGGCGGTAGTCCCACAGGCGGATGTTCTTGATCGTGGCCTCGTTGCGGGCCAGCCCGCGAGCGTCGATCGCATCGTCGGCGGGGAACTCCTTCTCCTCGATCCGGTCCAGCCCGTAGGCCTGGCGCGTCATCCGGATGTTGTGCTCGATGAACGGCCGCTCGAACGCCAGCTCGTTGGGCTTCACGCGGTACGTCTGCAGGAGCGCCGGGTAGATGCCGAGCCCGACGACCCACACCAGCATCAGCACGGCCAGGCCGGCCCCGACGATGCGCAGGCCGGGCCGCGCCACCTGCACCACGCAGGCGGCGCCGGCGATCGCCGCCAGCGTGGCCAGCGCGGTCAGCACCGGCAGCGTCGCGTAGACGTCGGTGTAGGACGCGCCGAACACGACGCCCCGCGGGGAGAAGACGATCTCGTAGCGGTCGAGCCAGAAGCCGACCGCCTTGAGGGCCAGCAGCAGGGCGCCGAGCAGCAGCAGGTGCGTGCGGGCGCCCGCGGCCAGCCGCGGGCCGCGCGTGGTCAGCACGAGGCTGCGCTGCAGCACGTACAGCACCAGCGTCAGCAGCATCGTGGCCGCGACCAGGGTCGTGGCCCAGCCGTGGACCAGGCGCCAGAACGGCAGCGTGAACACGTAGAAGCCGAGGTCGTAGCCGAAGGCGTCGAGCGGATCGGCGATGCGGAACGGCTGGGCGTTGCGGTAGCCGAACAGCGTCTCCCAGTGCCCGCTCGCCCGGAGCCCCGACACGATGGCGATGACCGTGAGGACGATCGGCAGGAAGCGCCGGATCAGCGGCTCGATCACCACGCGCCCGGGCAGCCCGAGCTGGTCTTCCAGCTCCCACAGCACGTCGGGCGCCGCCGTCCGGGCGGCCAGCGTCAGGTTGGCCCACAGGAACACGAGGGCCGCGACCGCCACGGCGGTGAACAGTCCGCCGCGCAGCGACAGGATGGTCCAGAAGACCTCGGTGTAGCCGACCTCCCCGAACCAGAGCCAGTCCGTGTAGAACGGCACGACCTGGGCGACGATGCCCAGGACGACCACGACGACGACCAGCAGGACGATCGGCTGCGGTCGTCTCATACCGTGCTGGTGGGTGGCTAGGTGCCGGCGCGACCGGAAGGGGACGCGGACCTAGGCATCGTTCTGGAGGTCCTTCACGCGGTTGGTGCGCTCCCACGTGAAGTCGGGATCGGGCCGGCCGAAGTGCCCGAAGGCGGCGGTCTTGCGGAAGATCGGACGCCGCAGGTCCAGGTACTCGATGATGGCGCGCGGCCGGAAGTCGAAGTGCCGGCGGACGATCTCCTGGAGCCGCGGCTCGGGCACCCGGCCGCTGCCGTCGGTCCTGACCATGACCGACACGGGCTCGGGCACGCCGATGGCGTAGGCGACCTGCACCTGGGCCCGCGAGGCCAGGCCGGCGGCGACGATGTTCTTGGCGACGTGCCGGGCCATGTAGGCTCCCGAGCGGTCCACCTTCGTCGGATCCTTCCCGGAGAAGGCCCCGCCGCCGTGCGGGCAGGAGCCCCCGTAGGTGTCGACGATGATCTTGCGTCCGGTCACGCCGGTGTCGCCCATCGGACCGCCCGTGACGAACCGCCCCGTCGGATTGATGTGGTAGACCACCTTGTCGGGATCGAGCAGGGCGGCCGGCACCACCGGCTGAATGACGTGCTGGATGATCTCGTTACGGATCTGGTCCTGCCCGACGTGGTCGGCGTGCTGCGTGGAGACGACGATCGTCTCCACGGCGACCGGCTCGCCGTCGCGATACCGGACCGTCACCTGGCTCTTGCCGTCCGGCCGCAGGTAGGGCAGCGTGCCGGCGCGCCGGACCTGGCTGAGCCGCTCGACCAGGCGGTGGCACAGCATGATGGGCAGCGGCATCAGCTCCTCGGTCTCCCGGCAGGCGTAGCCGAACATCAGCCCCTGGTCACCGGCCCCTTCCTTGTCCACGCCGAGCGCGATGTCGGGTGACTGCTTGTCGATGGCCGTGATGACGCCGCAGGTGTGGCAATCGAAACCGTGATCGGAGCTCACGTAGCCGATGTCCTTGATGACCTGGCGCACGAGCTCGGGCACGTCGACGTAGCAGCTGGTCGTGATCTCGCCGGCCACGACGACGAGGCCGGTGGTGAGCAGCGACTCGCAGGCCACGCGGCCGCGGCGGTCCTGCGCGAGAATCGCGTCGAGGACGGCGTCGGAGATCTGGTCGGCGATCTTGTCGGGATGCCCCTCGGTCACCGACTCCGACGTGAACAGGTACTCATCGCGCGCCATTCGCCTCTCCTTGCGCTACGGGCAATCGGATCACTCTAACACGGCGGGTCGAGGCCTCTCAAGGCGACGACGGCTCGCGCGCCGGGGCGCTCAGCCGGCGCTTCACCTCCGTCAGCATCGGGACGGGCCAGGGATCGGTCCCGGCCAGCATCGCCGCGTAGTAGCTCACCCACTGCCCCAGGTAGACTAGCGAGACGAGTCGGGCCAGTCGCCCGCGACCGCGGGCCCACACCTCGCTGACGCCGCCGGCGGCTGGCCCGAGCAGCTCGCGGACGAGTGTGAAGCGGCGCGCGATCTCGGCCGACTCGCCGTCCTCGCGCAGCAGAACGGCGTGCAGGTCCCGGGCGGCGGCGCCTCCCCAGACCTCGATCTCGTTGTGATTCATCTCCGGCAGGGCGCCGGCGAGCGCCAGCCGCTTGGCGTTCTCCTCGAGGTCCGTCTTCCAGCGATAGGCCACCGCCCCGGTCAGCTGACCGCCGTAGACGACCGGAAGTCGACGACCGATGGCCAGCGCCAGCCGCTTGGCCTCGTTCTTGTCGGTGACGGCCTCGGGTCGGAGATCGGCCGCCGCGGCGGTGACCACCTGCAGCGCCTCCTCGACGTCGGCGGCGGACGCCACGGGCGCACCGCACGTGCTGAGCGCGGCGAGAGCGGGGAACACGAGGTAGCCGAAGGCCATCCGCGGCATGAGTCCGTCCGGCAGGGTCACCCGCGGCAGGCCGTGGCGCGCTGCCAGCTCGCCGAGGACGCCGCCCGAGGTGATCGCGACCACCGGCAGGCCGCGGCCGAGGGCGACCTCGACGGCCGACACGACCTCGACCGTCTCGCCGGAGTACGACGACGCGATCACGAGCGCGTCGCAGCCCGCGGCCGCCGCCGGCAGCCCGTAGCCCCGGTGCACGAGGATCGGCACGTCGAGCGTCTCGGCCGCGCAGGCCGCCAGCAGGTCGGCGCCGGCCGCCGAGCCGCCCATGCCGACCAGCACGACGACCCGCGGACGGCCGATTCTGATCGGCGGCGAGGCGAGCAGCCCGAGCGCGCGGCGGCATTGCTCGGGAAAATCGGCGAGCACCCGCCGCGTGTCGTGCCGGTCGACCCTGACCAGCGCGTCGAGGTCGTCGAGCGTCATCGGGACTTCACCATCAGCGTGACCTCCAGCTCGCGGCTGACTCCGGCGAGCGGCCACAGAAGCAGCAGGGCCAGTCCCTGATAGATGCGCTCGAAGCCACCTTCGGACACCGACACGGTCTCGACCGGTCCCCAGGCCAGCTCGGCGGCCGGCTGCCAGGCGAGGTCGGCGGTGAGCCCCAGCCACTCGTCCACGAGCGCGACGTGCGCCACGTCACGCGCACGGCCGGCGCTCCCGAGGGAGGGCTGCCCGGGCAACGTGAGATACCGGCCGGGGGCGTCGCCGGCGCTCAGCGCCAGGTTCCACTGCACCCCCCAGCGGCCCTCCAGCGCGCCGGCCGTCGCGGTGAGCCGGTAGCGCGCGGTCACCGCAGCGTCGCGCGCGACCACTCGCTTGTCGACCTCGATCGCCGCCGGCGTCTCCACGCGGTGGCGCAGGCGCACCTCGACGACGCCGTCCCGGCGCTCGACCGCGTGCGTGAAGACGGCCTCGCCCAGCGCCGCGCGGCTCGAATCCCAGGGCTCGACGGCGTCCGGCTCGCCCTGGGCGTCGAACACGGCGTCCAGCAGGCTGGCGCGACGGAACCGATCGTAGGCGAGCAGCCGCTGCAGGCCCGGCTCCTTCTCGGAGGGCGGGTCGTGGATGGACCGCATGCTCGAGGCGGCGCCGTCGACGAGCCTGGCGTGGTACGCCTCCTGGCGACGACCCAGCACGTCGGCCAGATCGTGCCGTCGGGCGAGGGCGGCGATCTCCGTGAGCGTCCCCCCGCGCGCGGGGTTCAGCGTGAGGGCCAGCGCCGACGTGCGGAGCAGCACCTCCGGCCGTCCGTCGCCGTTGACGTCGGTCACCGTCGCGCTCGCCGGTCCGTCGTCCACCGGCAGGCGCGTCTCCGCCTCCAGCAGCGCGCTCTTCACGGCCCGCCGCAGGTGGGGCAGGTAGCAGCCGCCGAACACGCCGTGCCAGTAGGCGTCGTTGGCCTGGCTGCGCCAGAGGGCCTCGCGCGCCTCGCGGAGGCCGGCATCGTCCGGGTGGCGCTGCCGGGCGCGGCCGACCGCGGTCGACACGCGGATCATCTTCCAGTACATCTCGCCGACTTCCGGGTACTTCACCAGGAAGTTGCGCCAGAACCCGCTGCGCAGCAGGCCGGCCAGCCGGTCGCCTCCGTCCAGGGCCAGCAGGTCGCGCTTGGCCGCTTCCAGCGCGCGGCCGGCGGCAGCCGGCAACGCCCACTCTCCCATCTCGATGTAGGAGGCGGTCGGCAGGTAGATCCGCCCGGCGGCCGGAAGCGTGTCGACCACGTCGGCGAACGTGGCCAGCCGGAGCCACGGCGTCGCCAGCACGCGATCGAAGAAGCGGTCGAGCCAGCCCTCCTCGTAGACGTGGCGATACGTCCCCGGCCAGCCGCCGAACTTCTCGCCGTCGTCGACGACCGTGACGGCCGGCAGCCGTCCCCGGCGCTCGCCCAGATACTCGATCGACTTGTCCACCTCGGCGAACGGGATGAAGTGCCGCAGGCGCTCGTTGATCGGGAACACGCCGAGCGTGGCCCCCTGCTCCTCGGTCAGGTAGTACCCGCCGAGGTCGTCGACGTCGAGGCCGGCGAGGGCGAAGTGGCGGTCGTCGACCAGGACGTACTCGACACCCGCCTCGTGGAGCGCCCGCGCCAGGTGCGGCTCCCAGACACGCTCGGCCAGCCACATCCCGCGCGGACGGACGCCGAAGTGCGCGCCGAGGAACTCGCTCAGCCGCTGAATCTGGCCCCGCTTGTCGGCGTCGGGCAGGATGGCCAGGATCGGCTCGTAGAAGCCGCCGGTCAGCAGCTCCACGCGGCCCGCCTGCACCACCTCGCCGAGCAGGTCGAACGTCGCCGGCTCGCGATCGCGCAGCCACTCCAGCAGGCTGCCCGTGCAGTGCACCGTCAGCCGCACCTCCGGGCGCGCCCGCAGCAGCTCGAGGAACGGCCGGTAGGCGCGCTCGGTCGTCTCCCGCAGCACCCCCTCGAAGTTGCCGATGGGCTGGTGGTTGTGGACGCCGAAGCAGAAGGCCAGGGACTCGAGGCTCACCGACTACTCTCGATCGATGTCGCGGTGGATCACGCTTCCGGCCAGCCCGAGGCGATCCAGGAAGCCCTTCAGCTCCTCCACCAGCGCCACCGAGCGGTGACGGCCGCCCGTGCAGCCCACCGCGACGGTCAGGTACGCCTTGCCTTCCCGCTGGTAGGCCGGCAGCACGAAGCCGAGGAAGTCCTCGAGGCGTCGCAGCATTTCGCGGCTCTCGGCGTGCTCGATGATGAACTGCCGCACGCGCGGGTCCCGGCCGTCGAGGGGGCGGAGGGCCTCGACGAAGTGGGGATTGGGCAGGAAGCGGACGTCGAAGACGAGGTCGGCGTCGAACGGCACGCCGTGCTTGAAGCCGAACGACACCAGCGAGACGCTGAGGCCCGTCCGTTGCCCGGGCGCCACGTACGTCTCGATCAGCAGGTCCTTCAGCTGGTGCACGGTGAGCGCCGAGGTGTCGACGATGCGGTCGGCTACTTCCCGCATGGTCGACAGCGCCTTGCGCTCGGCGCGGATCCCGTCCACCACGTTGCCGTCGGCGGCCAGCGGATGACGCCGACGCGTCTCCCGGTAGCGCCGCACCAGCGCCTCCTCGCTGGCCTCGAGGAACAGCACCTCGAGGGTGTGGCCGCGGCCGCGCAGCTCCCCGAGCGTGTCGAGCAGGTGCGTGAGGTACTCGCCCTCGCGCACGTCGACGCCGAGCGCCACCCGGGTGATCGTGTGGTTCGAGCGGGCGACCAGGTCGGCGAAGGTCGGGATCAGCGTGGTGGGCAGGTTGTCGACGCAGAAGAACCCCATGTCCTCGAAGCACTTGATCGCGTAGCTCTTGCCGGCGCCGCTCAGGCCGGTGATGACCACGAAGGTGATCGGGCCGGCCACGCTAGGCCACCTCGCCGGCCGGCCGGCGGCGTGTCGTTCGCGCCAGCCGTCGCCGGCCCAGGCGGCGCCGGTCCTTGGCCCGGCGCACCTGGTGCGCGAGACCGTCGACCGCCTCGTCCACGGCGGCGGTCAGCTCCCCGGCGGTGGCGGTGCTGGAGAACACGCGGTGCTTGGCGGTCAGCGTGAGCCGGACCGTGCGGCGGAACTTCTCCGCCGTGAAGGTGGCCCGAGCCTCGATCAGGGCCGGCAGCAGCGGCGCCAGCTTGGCGACCTTCTCGGTCACGGCGTCCTTGAACGGCCGCGTCAGCACCACGCCGCGGCCGCTGATGATCAGCCGCATGGCGGGAGGACGCCCTGCCCGCGGGCACCCGACGTTCCGCGCCATCCGGGGCGGTCGCCCGGCCGGGCCGGGACGATCGGGGTCATCGTCACCGCCGCTTGGGCGCCAGCCGTCGCTGGTGGGACGGCAAGATGCCGAGCTCCTCGCGATACTTCGCCACCGTGCGCCGGGCGATCGTCAGGCCCCGCCCCTTGAGGATCTGGGCGACCTCCTGGTCGGAGAGCGGCTTGGCCGGATCCTCGTTGGCGAGGAGGTCCTGGATCATCTTCTTGACCGACACCGAGGACACCATCTCGCCGTCGCCGGAGGCGATGCCGCTGTGGAAGAAGAACTTCAGCTCGAACAGCCCCTGCGGCGTCTCGACGTACTTGTTCGTGGTGACCCGGCTGATGGTCGACTCGTGCATGCCGATGTCCTCGCCGACGTCGCGCAGCGACAGCGGCCGCAGGCACGGCAGGCCCTTGTCGAGGAAATCCCGCTGGAACTTCACGATGGACTGGGTGACCTTGCGCAGGGTGCGCTGCCGCTGGTCGACCGACTTGATGAGCCAGACGGCCGAGCGGAGCTTCTGCTCGACGTAGGCCCGGGCGTCGTCGCCGGAGCTGCGCAGCAGCGACCGGTACAGCGAGTTCACGCGCAGGCGCGGGATGCCGTCCTCGTTGAGGACCACGACGTACTCGTTGCCCATCTTGTGCACGACCACGTCGGGGACGATGTAGCGCGAGTCGCTGCCCCCGAAGCGCCGGCCCGGCTTGGGCTCCAGGCCCATGATCTCCTCGACCGACTCCATGATCCGGTCCAGGGGCAGCTTCAGGGCCCGGGCGATGTCGGGATACCGCCGCCGGCTCAGCTCGTCGAAGTGCTGCTCGACGATCTCCACCGACACCGGATCCGGATTGGGATCGGTCCTGAGCTGCAGGAGCAGGCACTCCTGGATCGACCGGGCGGCCACCCCGGGCGGGTCGAACGCCTGGACCAGCGCCAGCACCTTCTCGACCTCCTCGACGGTCGTCTGGCAGCGCTCGGCGATCTCGCTCAGCTCGGCGCGCAGGTAGCCGTCCTCGTCGAGGTTGCCGATGATCTCGCTGCCGATGCGCCGGTGGAGCGGGTCCTCGATGGTGAAGCGCAGCTGCTCGTCGAGGTGATCGGTCAGCGAGTTGACCGAGCGGACGATGTTCTCAAACGGCAGCTCCTCGCGGTCCTCCTGGGCGACGAGCGAGCGCTCCTCGTGGTCGTCGAACATGACCGCGGTGAGGTCGAACGGCAGGTCGTCGGTCTGCCGCTCGCTGGTGGGGGACGGCTCGATCGGCGCCGGCTCCACCGGGGTCGGGGCCGGCGCGTCGGGGGTGGCGGCCGCGGCCGGCGCCTCCGCCGTGTCGGTCTCCGTCGGCATCTCCTCCAGGAGGGGGTTCTCGAGCAGCTCCTTCTGCACGACCTCCTGCAGCTCCAGCGTCGACAGCTGGAGCAGCTGGATGGCCTGTTGCAGCAGCGGCGTCATGACGACTCGCTGGCTCTGCCGAAGTGAGAGGCGCGCTTCCATGGCCATGGCTACGTCTCGTCCCTGTGCCCGCTAGAGGGCGAATTTTTCCCCGAGATAGATCTCCCGGGCGATCGGATTGTTGGCGATCTCACTGGCCGTCCCCGACACGAGGATCTTGCCGTCGTAGAGGATGTAGGCCCGGTCGGTGATGGCCAGGGTTTCCCGGACGTTGTGATCGGTGATGAGGATGCCGATGCCCCGGTCGCGAAGCTTCGCGACGATCTCCTGGATGTCCGCGATGGCGATGGGATCGATCCCGGTGAAGGGCTCGTCGAGCAGCAGGTACTGCGGCGAGGTGACCAGCGCGCGGGTGATCTCCAGCCGCCGGCGCTCGCCTCCCGACAGCGTGTAAGCCGGATAGGGCGCAAGCGACGTGAGGTCCAGCTCGGCCAGGAGCTCCCGGGCGCGTTCCCGCCGCTCGGCGGCGGTGAGGTCGAGCGTCTCCAAGATCGCCAAGAGGTTGTCCTCGACGGTCAGCTTCCTGAAGACCGACGACTCCTGCGGCAGATAGCCCACGCCCATGCGGCAACGCCGGTACATGGGAAGCGCGGTGATTTCCTGTCCTTCCAGGAAGATACGACCGCCCTCCGTCGGCAGCAATCCGACGATCATGTAGAACGACGTCGTCTTGCCGGCGCCGTTGGGCCCGAGCAGCCCGACCACCTCCCCGCGGTGGATGTCCAGGGAGACGTTGTCCACCACCTTGCGGTGCTTGAACCACTTCTGCAGGCCCTGCGCGACGAGGCCTTCCATGCGTCAGTTGGCGCACGGGGCGGTCGGCTTCCGGGCCGTCACCGCGCCGTCCTTCTTGTCCTTGTCGTCGCGGGGATAGAAGACGGCCTTCACGCGCTCCTGCGTGCCGCCTTCCACCACCGAGCGGTCCTGCGAGAGATAGATGACGATGCTCTCCCCGCTGACCACGTTGTCCTCCTGCCAGACCCGCGCGTTGCCGCTCAGCACGACCCGCTGCTCGAGATCCTGATACTCGGCGCGGCGGGCGGTGCCGGTCCGGCAGTCCCGCGTGACGATGCGGACGTTGCCGGTCGAGACGGTCCGGAGGATCCGGTCACCCTTCTCGTCCAGGTAGACCTCCATGCGGTCGGCGTACTGCACCGAGCCCGACTGCCGCGCCACCACGTTGCCGCTGAAGACGACGAGGCTCTCCTTGCCGAACCGCTCCATCCGGTCGGAGTCCACCGTCACCGGCTCGTTGCGCTCCTCCCGGGGACGCGCGGCCCGGTCGGCCGTGGACGGCGGCCCGACCGCCGCGGCCCCCGCCACGAGGCCGGCCGCCCCCGCCGCGGCATCGCGGCGCTGCGCCGCGAACATCGCTTTCACGGGCTCCCGCGGGCCCCGCTCGGCCACCGCCCGGTCCCGGGCGAGGTCGATCAGGATGCGCTCGCCTCCGACCACGTCGCCGGCGTGCCACACACGGGCGTCGCCGCGCAGCATCAGGCTCTGCTCCAGGTCGTCGTACTCCACGCGGCGCGCGCTCCCGTTGCGGCAGTCGCGCGTGACGATCCGGACGTTGCCGGTGGAGACAGTCCTCAGGATCCGGTTCTCCTTCTCGTCCAGGTAGACCTCCGTGCGGTCGGAGTACTGCACCGAGCCCGACTGCCGCGCCACCACGTTGCCGCTGAAGACGACGACGTTCTGCTTGCCGAAGCGCTCCATCTTCGTGGAGTCCACGGTTACCGGGTCGTGGCGCCCCGGGCTCGTCGGGCGGCACGCGGCGTCGATCGGCGGAGGGGGCGCCGCCGCCGGCCGCGCCGCGCCGGCGAGGGCGAGCCCGGCCGCCGCGGCGACCACGCCGAGCATCCGGCCCTTCACCGCGTCGTGCCCGTCGCGAACGTGGCCCGGACGGGTCCGATGATCGTGGTCTCCTCCTCCGCCATCCGCACGTCCAGCCCCGTCCCGTGAACGACCGAGCCGTTCCGGCTCAGCGTGACGGCGGCGTCCGTCCACAGCCGCTTGTCCTTGGACTCCCACCGGAGCAGCGCGGTCTCCAGCCGCAGCCCGTCGTTCGCGGTGACCACCACGTTGCGGCGCACCTCGACGTTGTTGGTCGCGCGGTCGAGATGCCCCTCGTCGGCGACGATCGTCCACGAGCGATTCGCCTGGTAGATGTTGGCGACGAGTCTGCGGAGCTGGGTCTGGCCCGCCTTGTCGAACATCAGCGCCTGCTCGGCCTTCAGTCGCCACCGCACGCCCCGGGAGTCCTCCTCGAGGTCGACTTCCTTGATCTGCAGGTCGGCGGTGGACGTCGCCGGCCCGACGGACTCCACGCGCACCGAGCGGCTCTTGGCGACGAGCACGGCGCTCACGGCGATGACGAACACCGCGACGACCGCCAGGATGAAGCGTGCCAGGTTTCGCATGGCCCAGTGCAATTTTGGTACCAGCCTATCACTGTGACCTCGGGAGTCAAAAGAGAAAACATGATAGAGGAAACACGTGGCACCGTCGCCTGCGCGCGACCGCGTCACCCGGGCGGACGCAGGGCGGCTACCGTGGCCATCGCAGCTAGACGATCTTCGCTCGCAGGATGTCGTGCAGGTGGATCACGCCGCGTGGCCGCCGGGACTCGTCCACCACGACGAGGGTCGTGATGGTGCCTTCCATCACCTCGAGCGCTTTGGCGGCGAGGTCGTCGGCCGTGATCGTCCGGGGAGATCGGCTCGCGACCTCGCCGGCGCGCAGCGTCTCAAAGGAGCCTCCCCGCAGGTGGAGACGCCTGAGGTCGCCGTCCGTGATCACGCCCGTGAGCCTCCCCTGCCGGTCGACGACGGTGGTCATCCCGCACGCGTGCGTCGACTCGCCGGCGGCCGCGGAGCGCGCCCGTGGCCGCGTCATCTCCTCGACGGCGCTGCGCAGGGACGCGTCCTCGGCCACGGTCGGCACCGAGTCACCGCCGTGCATGAGATCGGCCACCCGGAACAGGGCCCGCCAGCCGAGCGCGCCGCCGGGATGCAGGGCGGCATAGTCCTCGGGCCGGAGGCCGCGGAGCTCGAGCAGCGCCATCGCGAGCGCGTCGCCCATGGCCAGCGCCGCGGTCGTGGACGCGGTCGGCGCCAGGTTCATCGGGCAGGCCTCCTCGACTACGCTCACGTCCAGCACGACCTCGCACTGGCTGGCCAGGGTGGACTTGTCGTTGCCGGTAAGGAGCACGATGGGGACACCGAGGCGCTTGAGCGCCGGCAGGATCGTCAGCATCTCGTCGGTCTCACCGGAGTTCGACAGCGCGACGACCACGTCACCGCGGGCCACCATCCCGAGATCGCCGTGCGCTCCCTCGGCCGGGTGCAGGAAGTAGGCGGGCGTGCCCGTCGCGGCCAGCGTGGCAGCGATCTTGCCGCCGATGTGGCCCGACTTGCCCATGCCGGTCACGATCACGCGGCCCGCGCAGCGATGGAGCACGTGGACCGCGCGCGCGAACCGCTCGTCGAGATTGGGCAGGAGTCCCAGGATCGCCTCGGCCTCGATCCGCAGCACGCGCTCGGCCAGCGTCCGTAGATCGCGGCGCGGGGACGAGCTCACGGCTCGCCCAGGCCGGCGCGGATCGCCAGCAGCTGGTCCAGCAAGCGCGGCAGGTCGTCAATGCGCAGCATGTTCGGACCGTCCGACAGCGGACGCCCGTCGGGCAGCGTGCGGTCGGGGTCCTCGTGCATCTCCATGAACAGCGCGTCGACGCCGAAGGCGACCGCGGCCCGGGCCAGCCCCTGCACGTACCGGCGCTCGCCCCCCGAGCGGTCGCCGGCGCCGCCGGGGAGCTGCACGGAGTGGGTCGCGTCGAACACGACGGGATACCCGAACCCGCGCATGATCTGCAGCCCGCGCAGGTCGACCACCAGGTTGTTGTAGCCGAACGAGGTGCCGCGCTCGGTCAGCAGGATGGACTCGTTGCCCTTCGACAGCAGCTTGTCCACGACGTTGCGCATGTCGCCGGGCGCCACGAACTGCCCCTTCTTGACGTTCACCGGCTTGCCGGTGGCCGCGGCGGCCAGGATGAGGTCCGTCTGCCGGCACAGGAACGCCGGGATCTGGAGGACGTCGAGCACCTCGCCCGCCGGGTCCACCTCGCTGACCTGGTGGACGTCGGACAGGACCGGCACGGCGAGGGTCTCGCGCACCTTGCGCAGGATCCGCAGGCCCTCCACCAGGCCCGGGCCCCGGTAGCTGTGGACCGACGAGCGGTTGGCCTTGTCGTAGGAGGACTTGTAGACGAACGGCACGCGCCGGGCGGCAGCGATCGTGACCAGGCGCTCGGCCGTCATCAGCGCGTGCGCCTCGCTCTCGATGGCGCACGGACCCCCGATCAGCACGAGGGGGCGGTCGCCGCCGATGGTGACGCCGGGGGCGACGGCGACCGCGCGCGGCGCCGGGCTCGCGCTCATCCGGCGCGGCCGTGCTCGAGCGCCGCCTTCACGAACCCCGCAAAGAGCGGGTGCGGATCCCACGGGCGCGAGCGGAACTCGGGGTGGAACTGTCCGGCCACGAAATACGGATGGTCGGGCAGCTCGATGATCTCGACCAGCTGCTTCTCCGCCCACAGCCCCGAGACCGCCAGCCCGTGCTTCTCGAGCGTCTTGAGGTAGTCGTTGTTCACCTCGTACCGGTGGCGGTGACGCTCCTGGATGATCCCCTGCCCGTACAGCCGCGAGGCGCGCGTGCCCTCGGTCAATACGATGGGGTACAGCCCCAGTCGCATGGTGCCGCCCTTGTCGGCCAGGGCGCGCTGCTCGGGCAGCAGGTCGACCACCAGGTGAGGCGCGTCGGCCGCGAACTCCGAGGAGTTGGCGCCGGTGAGACCGCACACGTGGCGGGCGTACTCGATGACCGCGCACTGCATGCCGAGGCAGATGCCGAAGTACGGCACGCCGCGCTCGCGGGCGTAGCGCACGGCCTCGATCTTGCCTTCGATCCCGCGGTCGCCGAAGCCGCCCGGCACCAGGATGCCGTGCACGTCGGTGAAGTGGGCGGCCGCCCCGTCGCGCTCGATGTGCTCGGCGTCCACCCAGGCCACCTCCACGCGGGCGTCGTTGGCGATGCCGCCGTGGACCAGCGCCTCGGTGAGGCTCTTGTAGGAGTCCTTCAGCTCGACGTACTTGCCCACCACGGCGATGCGGATGGCGTCGCGCGGGGACTTCACACGCCGCACCACGGCCTCCCAGCGCGCGAGGTCGATGGGCCGCGGGTCCAGGCCCAGCAGCTTGATGACGATCTCGTCGAGGCCTTCCCGGTGGAACACCAGCGGCACCTCGTAGACGGTCTCCACGTCCTTGGCGGTGATGACCGCCTCCTCCTCGACGTCGCAGAACAGGGCGATCTTCGACTTGATCCCGGGCGGCAGGTAGCGGTCGGTGCGGCACAGCAGGATGTCGGGCTGGATCCCGATGGCCCGCAGCTCCTTGACGGAGTGCTGGGTCGCCTTGGTCTTCAGCTCCGAGGCCGCCTGCATGAACGGCACGAGCGTGAGGTGGACGTAGAGCACGTTGTCCTTGCCGACGTCCTTCTTGAGCTGGCGGATGGCTTCCAGGAACGGCAGGCTCTCGATGTCGCCGACGGTCCCCCCGACCTCCACGATGACGATGTCGGTGTCGCGGGCCACCCGGCGCACGCCGGCCTTGATCTCGTCGGTGATGTGCGGGATGACCTGGACCGTCCGCCCCAGGTAGTCGCCCCGGCGTTCCTTCTGGATGACCGAGAAGTAGACCTTGCCGGTGGTGATGTTGTGGTCGCGGGTGACGCGGGCCGACGTGAACCGCTCGTAGTGCCCGAGATCGAGGTCGGTCTCGCCGCCGTCGTCGGTGACGAACACCTCGCCGTGCTGGTAGGGGCTCATGGTGCCGGCGTCGACGTTGATGTACGGATCCATCTTCTGGAGGGCGACGCGATAGCCGCGGGCCTCGAGCAGGGCGCCCATGGAGGCCGCCGCCAGCCCCTTGCCGAGCGAGGAGACGACGCCACCGGTCACGAAGATGAATTTCGGTCCCACGTCATCCCTCCTCGGGTGTGTCCGCGCGGGACGTCGGCCCTCCGCGGGGTGTCGTCCGGTTCGCCAGCCACGCCCTAACGTAGTCCATCTCGCCCGCATGATCGCGGATTTCCCCGTCGAGCCGCGCGTCGCGCAGCTCCGCCAGCACGGCGGTCAGGTCGGGGCCGCGCGGCACGCCGAGCTGCACGAGCGCGTCGCCCCCCAGCGCGGGCCGCGCCTCCGGCGCCTCGCGCGCGACCTCGTCCAGTCGCGCCCGGGTCGACTCGTCGCCGACGAGGTGGGTCCAGGCGGGCGTGAGCGCGCCCGCCTCGCGCAGGGCGCGCGCCGCCGCGCTCGGGCGCGTCGCCGCGGCCAGCCGCGCCCTCAGCGCCGGCGCCGCCGCCAGCGCCTGCTGCACGCGCGCCAGCGGCGCGCCGCTGAGCCCGAGGCCGCGCAGGGTCGCCCCTCCCACCTCCCCCGGCTGGCGGGCCGCCAGCGCGGCCGCGAGCAGCTCCGGCGCGGGAGCCGGGACGCCGCGACGCCGGGCCCACTGCACGGTGGCCGGCAGCGCGGCGAGCCACTGCGCGGTCTCCCGCGTGATGCGATGGCGCGGGTCGAGCAGTCGAAACGCCCCGGCCCGGCCGAGCGCCGCGAGCGCCAGGCCGGCCGCCGGCTCGGCCAGGACCCGTTCCAGCTCGGCGGCCAGCCGGGCCGGCGAGAGGGCCGGATACGGCGCCAGCTCCAGCGCCAGGCTCCGGCACCCGCGGCTCCAGGCGTCGAGCTCGAACCCCAGCCGGGCGGCGTAGCGGGCGCCCCGGAAGATCCGCGTCGGATCCTCCACGAACGACAGCGGATGCAGGATACGCAGCCGCCGGCGCGCGATGTCCTCGGCGCCGCCGAGCACGTCGAGCAGAGTGAAGTCCCCGGAGGCCAGCTCGACCGCCATCGCGTTCACGCTGAAGTCGCGGCGCACGAGGTCGGCGCCGATCGCCGCCGGCAGCACGCGCGGCAGCGCGCCGGGCCGGTCGTAGCGCTCCGAGCGGGCGGTCACCACGTCGATCCGCCGTCCCGAGGCCAGCTCCACCGAGGCGGTGAGGAACCGCTCGTGCTCGACGAGCTTGCCCGTCGCCGCGTCGGCCAGCGCGCGGGCCACCGATCCGGCGTCACCCTCGACGACGACGTCCAGGTCGTGGCCGCCGACGGGACGATCCAGCCAGGCGTCCCGCACGAGGCCGCCCACGGCGAACGCGGTGGCGCCGAGGTCGGCGGCCAGCCGTCCCACGAGGTCGAGCAGGGTCCGCGTCTGGGGATCGAGCCAGCGCTCGAAGCGCGCCCGCATGGACACCGGCGGCGGTGGCGAGGCCCGGCGCACGACGCCGAGCGGAGCGCGGCCGCGGACCACGACGACGACCGGAGCGCCGGCGGCGAGGTGGCGGCGCACGACGACCTCCGACTCCCGCGCGCCGACGACCGGGAGCGGACGCGCCACCCGCCGGACGGGGAGATCGCCCACGCCGATCGCGTCGGCTCGCACCGCGTCCTCGCGGAGGACCCAGGCGCTCGCGCCCGCGCGCAGCACGTCGGCCCCGCGACGGCGAGCCAGACGCATGGCGTCCTTGGCCGCCAGCGTGGCCGGCACGCTGACGATCGGGCCGTCGAGCAGGTCGGCGGCGGTCGGCGTCACCTGGGGGTAGACGTGCGCCCGCCGGGCCACTAGCGCGCCCTCGGGTGGAAGTCGCGATACATCCGCTTGAGGGCCGCGGTCGGCAGGTGGGTGTAGATCTGGGTCGTCGAGATGTCGGCGTGGCCGAGCATCGCCTGGACCGAGCGCAGGTCGGCGCCTCCTTCAAGCAGATGGCTGGCAAAGGAGTGACGCAGCACGTGCGGCGACACCCGGCGCTTCAGGCCGGCCGCCGCCGCCGCCCGCCGCACCAGGGCCCACAGCGACTGCCGGGAGAGGGCCGCGCCGCGCGGGTTGACGAAGAGGTGGCCGCTGTCGCGGCGGCGCGTGTGCTGCGGCCGCACGTCGCGCAGGTAGCGGCGCACCCATGCGAGCGCCTCGGCGCCGACCGGGACCAGCCGCTGCTTGGCCCCCTTGCCGGTGCACACCACGTAGCCGGCCGAGAGGTTGAGGTCCTCCAGGCGCAGCCCCAGGCATTCCGAGGCCCGCATGCCCGTCGCGTAGAGGAGCTCGAGGGCGGCGCGGTCCCGGACTCCGGCTGCGCGGCGCGTGTCGGGCGCCTCCACCAGCAGGACCGCCGACTCGCGCGACAGCGCCCGCGGCAGTGGCCGAGCCGCCCGCGGTGTGTCGAGGTGCTCCGTCGGATCACGCCCGGCCAGCCCCTCGCGCAGGAGGTGGCGATAGTAGCCGCGCACGGCGGACAGCCGGCGGGCCACGCTGGCGGCGGCCAGACCCCGCCCTCGCAGGCGCTCGAGCCAGGTCACCACGTCGTCGGTCGTGGCCGCTTCCGGCGGCAGACGACGCGACGACAGGAAACGGTGGAAGTCCTCGAGGTCGCGCCGGTAGGCCGCGAGAGTATTCCGGGACGCTCCCCGCTCGCTCTGGAGGGCCCCGAGATACTCGGCGACCGCTGTCATCAGGGACGTCGAGGCTCGGGGTGCGGGAGGCGCGGGCGGACCACGAACCGCGCTGGAGGCCTGGAGTGCACGGCGGATTATATCAGCCTCGCCGGCGCGACGGCAACATGCCCCAGAGCGCGACGCGCTCCGGCGAGCGCAGCGCGACGCTGGCGAACACGAACACCACGGCCCCCACGCCGATGGTGACCGCGAGCCAGGCGGCCAGCCGCCACGTCGTGTGTAGCGGGAGACCCCCGCCCAGGCGCAGGGTGAGCAGGCACCACAGCAGCAGCGGGACGGACGCGACGCTCGTCCGCACGACGGAGCGCAGCAGGGCGCGGCCTCCCAGCGGCCCGAACCGCCGGCGGGCCATCCACAGCAGTCCTCCGAGGTTCACGTAGCCGCCGAACGACGAGGCGGCGGCCAGGCCGGCGTGGCCCATCGGCCCCATGAGCACCACCGCCGCCACGAGGTTGGCCACGATGGCGACGATACCGAGTCGCACCGCCGTTCCCGGCTCCAGCACCGCGTAGAACGCCTGGGCCGTGATGCGCGCCCCCGCGAGCCCGACCAGGCCGACGGCGTACCAGACGAGCGCCTCCGCGGTGGCGACGGTGTCGGAGGGAACGAAGCGACCGCGCTCGAACAGCAGGCGGGTCAGCGGTGCGCTGAGCACGACGAGCCCCACGGTGGCCGGGATCGACACGTAGGCGGCCAGGCGCAGCGCGAAGTTGACGGTAGCGGCCACCCCGCGCGTGTCGCCGGCGGCCGCCTGGCGGGACATCGAGGGCAGCGAGGCCGACGCGAGGGCGACGCCGAAGACGCCCAGCGGGAATTCCATCACGCGGTCCGCGTAGTAGAGGAACGAGATCGAGCCGGGGGCCAGCAGGGAGGCGAGCAGCGTGTTCACGAACACCATCACCTGCACGGCGGCCAGGCCGAACACCGCGGGCAGCAGCAGCCGAGCCACCCGCCCCAGCGCCGGGTGACCCAGCTCGGTGGACGGAGGGACGAGCAGGCCCACGCGGCCGAGGCTCGGCACCTGGGCCAGGGCCTGGCCGACGCCGCCTACCAGCACCCCGAGCGCCAGCGACAGGATGGGGGGGTCGACGCGCCGAGCCAGCGCGAGCACCGTCACGATCATTCCGACGTTGACCACCGCGGGTCCCAGCGCCGCCGCGAAGAACTTCCCCTGCGAGTTGAGCACGCCCATCGCGTACGCGGCCAGGCCGACCAGCAGCAGGTAGGGGAACATCACCCGCGTGAGCAGGACGGTCAGGGCCCGCTGGGCGGGGTCGTCCGCGAAGCCGGGCGCGATGAACGTCACGACCCACGGCGCCGCCGCGATGCCGGCCAGCGTGGTGAGGCCCAGGACCAGCAGCGCGGCGGCCAGCACGGCCCGGAGCATCCGGACCAGCTCGGTCGGCGACCGGGTCACCGTGTACTCGGTGAAGATCGGCACCACCGCGGTGGACAGCGCGCCCTCGGCCAGCAGGCGCCGGAGGATGTTGGGAATGCGGAAGGCGACGAAGAAGGCGTCGGTGACCGGGCCGGCGCCGAAGCTGAGGGCGACGACCATGTCCCTGACGAAGCCGAGCACGCGACTGGCCAGGGTCGCGGCGCCGATGGAGCCCAGCGCACCCACCACCTGCCGCTCGGACGAGCTCACCTTGAAAAACGCCGGCCGCTCGGGCATGATGCACGGCGGCCCATCACGCGGCGACCGCGTCCGTCGCCGGGGATCCACGTCGCACCGGGAGGAGTCATCGAGTGGCGAACACGAAGTCGGCCATGAAGCGGATCCGCCAGAACGAGCGCCGGCGACTGCGCAACCGCGCGGTGCGCTCGCAGGTGCGCACGGCCGTGAAGGAGGCGCGCGGCGTGCAAGGTCCCGAGCAGCGCGCCACCATCGAGGCGGCGATCCGCTCTCTCGACAAGGCCGTCAGCAAGGGCGTGATCCACCGCAACACCGCGGCCCGCAAGAAGTCCGGGCTCGCCCGCCGTCTCGCCTCCGCCCGCTAGCCCCCTCATCGGTCGCACGACAGGCGCGCGCCGGACGGCCGATCGCCCCCGGCCACCGCGCCGAGCAGTCCGCCCGCCGCCGCCGCCAGGCACGTTCCCACATTCGGGCCGTAGACCGTCGAGCAGCTGATGTAGCTCGGTCGTCCGTAGTCGGCGGCGGTCAGGAAGTAGCCCAGGTAATCGTTCGACACCCCGGCCAGCAGCGTGCGCTTCAGCCGCGGGCCCCTCCTCTGCTTGATGCCCATACCGAGACGGGTCTGCAGCTCGCCCGGGAATGTCACCCATCCGACGTCGCCCAGGGCCACGGCGGTGAGCGTGGTCTCGCGCGGAAACACCGAGCCCAGCGGTAACCCCAGCGCGGCCGGAACCCAGCCCCGCAGGCAGTTGCGCAGCGAGAGCGACGGCGATGGCAGGGACACGTCGAGCCGGCCGGCGCCCAGGGTCGGTGATGCGATCGGCTCGGACCGCGCCCATGCCGCCCGAGCCGATTCCGCGAGCCGGGCGCCGAGGTCCGTGGTCGCGCGCTCGCCGTGCCCGGCCGGGCTCACGTCGCCGACCGCGCCGTTGACGAACAGGGCGGGCACGCCCAGTGCCTGCTCCAGGCGCCGCGAAGCCTCGCCCATCACGTCGCCCGACAGACGCCGGTTGCGCGGGCCCAGCGCGGTGCCGTGGATCGCGTAGTTCCAGACGATCGCCAGCGGCGCGCCGGCGGCGGTCACCACCTTGAGGACCGCCAGCTCCTCGTCGAGGGCCTCGCCCAGACGGCTGGTCGCCACGCCCGAGGCGGTCACGCTGCCGGCACCGACCCGCGCCGGCTGCCGGCCGGCGTCGGCTTGCTGCACGGCCGCGACGGCCGTGGCCACGAGCGCGTCGCGCACGTCCCCGTCCAGCCGGTCCGTTGCCAGCCAGCCGAGCACCGCCGAATCGACGAAGGCGCCGGGCCCCGAGTGCGTGTGCGACGCCGAGACGATCAACGTGGCCGGACGCATCCCGGCCGCCGCCAGTCTTCGCTCCACCTCGGCCGTGAAGCTCCGGTCCACGGCGACCAGGTCGATCGTCACCCAGGCCAGCCGCGCCTCGCCGGACTGAAGCACGAGGGCGCGCGCGGCCAGGGCATCCCGCGCGCCCTCGGCCGGCCTGAACCAGAAGGCGTGCGCGTGACGGCCGAGGACGTCGGGGAGCAGCAGTCGGCGGGCGAAGCTTCCATAGCCTGCCAGCGGCGCGCCCGCGGGCACTCCGAGGCTCACGCGGGCGGCGCCGGCCGCCAGACAGTCGGCGCAGGGCTGCGCAGCGGCGGGAGCGGCCCGAAGGATGAGCGCGACCGCGAGGGCCAGCCCCGCGGCGCGTCTCACCTCGCCCCGCACAGCTCCGCGACCAGCGCGGTCAGCTCCGCCCGCGCCTGCCCGCCGGACTTGCACCGCCACTCGACCTCGCCGCAGCGCGCCAGCTGGCCGGGCAGCGCAGCCCCGGGCGGCCCCGCCACCCTGGCCATGATGCTCTCGACGACCGGGGGCGGCACCGGCCGGACGCTGCGGGAGATCTGCTCGGCCGTCTGACCGGCGGCGGCGAGGTCACGCACCGTCAGCGCGACACGGACGTTGCGGGTGAGCAGCGTGAGCAGGAACACCGGCTCCTCGGTGGCCAGGAGCCGGTCGAGGATCCGCAGGGCCTGGCCCGCGTCGCGGCGCTCCACGGCCCGCGTGAGATCGAACACCTCGCTCACCCGGTGCTCGCCGACGACGGCCTTGACCTCGTCCTCGCCGACCTGACGGTGCTCGGGGCCGCCGGCCAGGGCGGCCTTGCGCGCCTCGCCGAGCAGGCGGGCGCCGTCGTCGCCGGCCCACTGGACGAGCAGGCGGGCCGCCCCGTCGCTCACGCTCAGTCCCTCGGCGGCGGCCCGCTGCCTGAGCCAGTCCTCGAGGGCGCGGCCCTTGCGCTGCGGCAGCGCCACGAGCACGGCGGCCGGCAGCGCGCCCAGCAGCCAGTGGTCGCTGCGGCGCTCGCGGGAGGCCCCCAGGGCCTCGTCCGCGAGCAGCAGCAGGCAGGTCGTCGGATTGGGGTCGCGCGCGTACTCGGTGAGCGCCTCCGCACCGCGCGCGGCCAGGGCCTGGGCCCGCCGCACGACGACCAGGCGCCGGGCCGTCATGAACGGCAGCGTCGCGGCCGAGCGCACGACCGTCTCGACCGAGACGGCCTCCCCCTCCAGGACCTCGCGCCCGAGGGCGCGCTCGGAGCCGTCCGCGAACAGCCCGCCCTCGACGAGGGCCAGCGCGTCGTCGAGCAGCTGGGGGTCGGGGCCGTGCACCAGGGCCAGGGCCGGTGGCTGGCTTCCCTCGGCGGCGCGGAGGAAGGCGGCGTACTCCACCGATCGAGTGTCCGGGGCGCCCTCAGAACCGGGTGACGGCCAGGCTCACGATGGAGCGGCCGATGTCGACGGCGGCGGCGCGCAGCGCGGTCTCCTCCCGCGAGATCGTCTGCGAGACGACGTCCTGCACTCGGAAGTCGGCCTGCTCGCGCACGTCGTTCTGGTGGAAGAGCACGGTGTTCTGGCGCACGTCCCGCATCCGGAGGTTCAGCGTCACCACCAGCCGGTACTGGCGTATGCGGGCGTCCTTGTCGAACGCGATCGACGAGACGGTGTAGCCGGTGATGTCGCCGTCCAGGATGGCGTCGGCCTGGTCGCTGCCCACGACCTTGAGCCGGCCGTTGGTCGAGAACGCCTCCACCACCGCCCGCGTGATGAACCCCTCGATGGCCGGCTCCGGCGTGTGGTTGCGGAAGATGGGCACGGCCACGGTCTTGATGTGCGACGGCAGGGTGCCGCGCACGGTGTAGCCGCAGCCGCCGCCCAGCAGCGCGGCCAGCAGCAGCAGCGCAGGGATCTTCACGAACGGGTCACGACGTTCACGAGCCGGTTGGGGACCACCACGACGCGCTCGACCCGACGGCCCTGCAGCCACGGCCTGACCTTGTCGTCGGCCAGGGCCAGGCCCTGCACGCGGTCCTCGGCGGCGTCGATCTCGACGGTGAGCCGGCTGCGGACCTTGCCGTCCACCTGGAGCACCACCGTCACCTCCTCGCGGGTCAGCGCGGATGGATCCGGGGCGGGCCATCCGTGCGCGAAGAGGCTGTCCGCGTGACCCAGCTGGGACCACAGCTCCTCCGTGACGTGCGGCGAGAAGGGCCCGAGCAGGAGGAGCACGGTCTCCACCGCCTCCCGCAGCAGCGTCATCCGCTCGCCGGCCGGCATCCGGTCGCGCGCCGCCGACTCGAAGGCGTGCAGGGCGTTGACGAGCTCCATGATCGCGCTGATCGCGGTGTTGAAGTGGAAGTCGCGCTCGATGTCGTCGGTGACGCGGGCGATCGTCTCGTGGATCGTCCGCCGGAACGCCTTGCCGTCGGCGGAGGTGGGGACGGGCACGCCGGCGGCGGCCGGCCCGTCGCGCAGCGCGGCGGCGTGCGTGACGACGAAGCGCCAGACGCGATTGAGGAAGCGGCTGGCCCCCTCGACGCCGTGGTCGTTCCAGTCCAGATCCTTCTCCGGCGGCGCCGCGAACAGCGAGAACAGGCGCGCCGTGTCGGCCCCGAACGTGCGGATCAGGTCGTCGGGGTCGACGACGTTGCCCTTCGACTTGGACATCTTGGCGCCGTCCTTGATGACCATCCCCTGCGAGAGCAGGGCCTGGAAGGGCTCGTCCACCTTCACGAGGCCGAGGTCGCGGAGCACCTTCGTGTAGAAGCGCGCGTACAGCAGGTGCAGCACGGCGTGCTCGATGCCGCCGATGTACTGATCGACCGGCATCCAGTAGTCGGCCGCTCCCGGCTCCACCATGCCGGCGTCGTATTGCGGCGAGCAATAGCGCAGGAAGTACCACGACGACTCGACGAACGTGTCCATCGTGTCCGTCTCGCGGCGTGCGCGACCGCCGCACCGCGGGCACCGGGTGTTGACGAACGACGCCACCTCGGCGAGCGGCGAGCCGCCCTTGCCGGAGAGCTGCACGTCCTCCGGCAGCACGACCGGCAGGTTCTCCTCCTTCTCGGGGACCATGCCGCAGGTCGGGCAGTACACGACCGGGATCGGCGCGCCCCAGTACCGCTGCCGGCTGATGCCCCAGTCGCGGAGCCGGTAGTTCACCTTGGCGGTGCCGAGCCCCTGCCCCACGAGCCAGTCGATCGCCTTGCGCTTGGCCTCGGGGATCGTGAGCCCGTCCAGGAAGCCCGAGTTGATCTTCACGCCGTCGCCGGTGTAGGCCTCGCCGGCCCAGCCGGCCGGCCGCTGGACCGTCTCGATGATCGGCAGCCCGTACTGGCGCGAGAAGTCCCAGTCGCGCTGGTCCTCGCCGGGGACCGCCATGATGGCGCCGGTGCCGTAGGTCATCAGGACGTAGTCGGCGATGAACAGCGGGATCGCCGCGCGGTTGAACGGGTTCACCACCTGGGCGGTGAGGCGCAGCCCGCGCTTGGGCCGGTCCTCGGCCGTCCGCTCGACCTCGGACTGCTTCAGCACCCCCGCGCGGAACTGCTCCACCGCCGCGCGCTCGCGCTCGTCGGCCACCAGCGCGTCGACCAGCGGGTGCTCGGGGGCGAGGACCGCGTACGTCATGCCGAAAGCGGTGTCGGGCCGGGTCGTGAAGACACTCAGCCGCAGGTCGGGGCGCCCGGCCACCGGCAGGTCGAACTCGGCGCCCTCGCTCTTGCCGATCCAGTTGCGCTGCATCGTCATCACGCGCTCGGGCCAGCCGGGCAGCCGGTCGCACCAGGCGAGCAGCTCCTCGGCGTACTCCGTGATCTTGAAGAACCAGCCCTCGATGTCGCGCTTGACGACCTCGGAGTCGCAGCGCCAGCAGCGCCCGGCCTCGACCTGCTCGTTGGCGAGCACGGTCTGGCAGGAGGGGCACCAGTTCACGGTGGAGCGCTTGCGGTAAGCCAGCCCGCGCTCGAGCATCTTGATGAAGACGAGCTGCTCCCACTTGTAGTAGGCGGGGTCGCACGTGGTGACCTCGCGATCCCAGTCGTACGAGATGCCCATCTTGCGCAGCTGCGCGCGCATGTTGTCGATGTTCTCGTACGTCCAGATGGCCGGGTGCACCCCGTGCTCGATGGCCGCGTTCTCGGCGGGCAGCCCGAAGGCGTCCCAGCCCATCGGGTGCAGCACGTTGAAGCCGCGCATCCGCTTGTACCGGGCGAGGAGATCGCCGATGGCGTAGACGCGCACGTGGCCCATGTGGATCCGGCCGGACGGGTACGGGAACATCTCCAGGCAATAGAACTTGGGCCGGGCGGGATCCTCGCTCGCCCGGAACTGCTTCCGTCCCTCCCAGGCCCGCTGCCACTTGGCCTCGATCTCGCCGAAGGGATACCGGTCAGAAGACATGATTAGGCTTGATTTCTACCAGACTTACGCGAGACAGGCAAGGAACGCCGGCGGGGGTGACTGGACGCGTCACCCCCGCCTGCCGTCCAGGGGACTACTTCTTGAGGTCGGCCACGGCCTCGTTGGCCTTGGCCAGCGACTCCGCGTGCTTGCCACCGTCGTGCAGCTTCTGCGCCTCGTCCAGCTTCGCCACGGCGGCCTTGACCTTCGGGTCGTCGGCCTTCATCTTGGCGGCCGCGTCGCGGCCTTCCTTGATGACCTTCGGGCAGGAGCTGGCCAGTGCCACACCACCGGTGAACGCCACGGTCACGGCCACGGCCATCGCCACGATTGCCTTCTTCATCGGTTCGTCACCCCTTCTGTGCGCCGGGTTGAGCGGCTAGTCGATCGGCGCTCCCTCGGCTAACCGCCGGGTCCCCGGGCCGGTTCCTGCTCCGTTGCAGGCCCCGGCCCGGATCCCGCGACAGTATCGGCCAACTCCCCGCCCTGGGGGTGGAAATACTCGTGGATCTTCTGCGCGAGCTTGGGGGTGACCTTGGGAACCGCGGCCAGCTCGGCCACCGAAGCCTCGCGCACCCGGCGGGCGGAGCCGAGCGTCTTGAGCAGACTGGTCCGGATGGTCGGACCGACGCCGGGAATCCCGTCCAGGACGGACTGGATCGTGCGGCGCCCGCGCAGCTTCTTGTGGTAGGTGATCGCGAAGCGGTGAGCCTCGTCGCGGATCCTCTGCAGCGTGTGCAGCGCCGGCGAGGTGGGATCGAGGGCGAGCGGCTGCGCGCTCTCGCCGACGTAGACCTCCTCCTGCTGCTTGGCCAGCGAGGCGACCGGGATCCAGTCGAGGCCGAGCTCCTGCATCACGCCCAGGCCCACGTTGAGCTGGCCGCGGCCGCCGTCGATCAGAACCAGGTCCGGCAGGACGCTCCCCTGCTCCAGCGCGCGCGAGAAGCGGCGGGTCAGCACCTCGCGCAGCGAGGCGAAGTCGTCGGCGCCCGCCACCGTGCGGATGCGAAAGCGCTTGTAGTCGTCCTTCTTCAGGTCGCCGTTCTCCCACACCACCATCGAGCCCACCTGCTCGGTGCCCTGGATGTTGGAGATGTCGTAGCCCTCGATGCGATTGGGCAACCCCGGCAGGTTGAGGGCGCGCCGCAGCTCTTCCAGCACGTACTGCTGGCGGTCGTCGCGCGACAGCAGGTGGTTCTGCAGCGCGATGGCGGCGTTGGCCTCGGCCATGGCGACGAACTCGCGCCGGGCCCCGCGCTGCGGCGCGGCGAGCTGCACCCGCCGGCCGGCCAGGCTCGACAGCCAGTCGGCGATGAGCGCGGCGTCGGGGATCTCCTCGGACAGGAGGATCTCGGGCGCCGGGACGACCGCCTTGCGATAGAACTGGCTCACGAAGGCCGACAGGACCTCGCCGTCGCTCCAGCCCGCGACCTTGTCGAAGAAGAACGCCTCCTGGCCGACCAGTCGCCCCTTGCGCACGAAGAACAGCTCGACGCAGGCGTCGGCCCCCTGGCGGACGACGCCCAGGATGTCCTGGTCGACCTCCTCGGTGGAGATGATCTTCTGCCGCTCCTGGACCTTCTTGAGCGACTGGATCTGGTCGCGCAGCACGGCCGCCCGCTCGAACTTCTCCTCGGCGGCCGCCGTCTCCATCTGCTCGGTGAGCTGCCGGACCAGCTCGTCGTCCCGGCCCTCGAGGAAGCGCTGGACGTCGCGGACCGTCTGCGCGTAGCCCTCGCGCGTCTCCCAGCCCGTGCAGGGCGCGTTGCAGCGGTGGATCGCGTACTGGATGCACGGCCGCTCCAGCCGGCCGTCGATCGTGATCGAGCACGTCCGGAGCGGGAAGAGCTGGCGGGTGAGGCGCAGCGTCTCGCGCATGGCGGTGGCCGGGTAGAACGGTCCGTAGTACGTGTCGCGGTCGTTCTGGACCCGGCGGGCCACCAGCAGTCTCGGGAACTCCTCGCTCGTCGTGAGGCGCAGGAACGGATAGTGCTTGTCGTCCCGGAGGATGATGTTGTAGCGCGGCCGGTGCTTGCGCACCAGGTTGGCCTCGAGCATCAGCGCCTCGAGCTCGTTGTCGGTGACGACGTAGTCGAGGTCGGCGATCTGGCGCACCAGCGCCTCGGTCTTGGCGTCGTGCGGGCGGGCCTCCTGGAAGTAGGAGCGGACGCGGCTTCGCAGCGAGGCGGCCTTGCCGACGTAGATTACCTGCGCCTTGGCGTCGCGATAGAGATAGACGCCGGGCCGGTCGGGGAGCCGCTGCAGCTTGTCCTCGAGACTCACACCCCTATTGTAGCGACCGCGCTAGTCCGAGCTCGTCATGAACGCCGGTGCCGGCCGGCCAAAACGGGACACGGCGGCAGGCGGGTGGATGGCAGTCCGGGTGACCCGTTCCCTGCGAATACGAGGACGCCGCCGCCCGACAGTTTGGGAACTTCGACGGCGTTGTCCGGAGCCGAGCGGGTCGTGGTCAGAGGACCGCCATCCACCCGCCTGCCGCCGTGTCCCGTTCGGGCGTCTGCGCGAATTCATGAACAGCTCGCGCTAGGTCACCTGCTGGCGCTTGAGCGCGCGCACGCGGTCGCGGAGCTCGGCGGCTTGCTCGAAGTCGAGCCGGCGGGCGGCGGCGCGCATGGCGGTCTCCATCTCGGCCACCCGCCGGGCCAGCTCGGCCGGCGAGGCGAACGTCTCCGGCGCCGGCGTCTCCACCTCGACCGTGTAGTAGTCGCGCTCGTACACCGTCTGCAGCAGCTCGTGGATGGAGGAGCGGATCGACTCCGGCGTGATACCGTGCTCCTCGTTGTAGCGGGCCTGGATGGCCCGCCGGCGCTCGGTCTCGCGCAGCGCCTCGGCCATCGAGTCGGTCGTGTGGTCGGCGTACATGATGACCTCGCCGTTCACGTTGCGCGCCGCCCGGCCGGCCGTCTGGATGAGCGAGGTGTCCGAGCGCAGGTAACCCTCCTTGTCGGCGTCGAGGATGGCCACCAGCGACACCTCCGGGATGTCGAGTCCCTCGCGCAGCAGGTTGATCCCGATCAGCGCGTCGAACTTCCCGAGCCGCAGGTCGCGGATCAGCGCCACCCGGTCGAGGGTGTCGATGTCCGAGTGCAGGTAGCGCACGCGGAGCCCGAGCTGCTGGTAGTACTCGGTGAGGTCCTCGGCCATGCGCTTGGTGAGCGTGGTGACGAGCACGCGCTCCTCCCGCTCGGCCCGGGCCCGGATCTCGTGCAGGAGGTCGTCGACCTGGTCGCCGGCCGGCCGCACGGTGATCCGGGGGTCCATGAGCCCGGTCGGGCGGATCACCTGCTCGGCCACAGCGTCTTCGGCCAGGTCCAGCTCGTAGCCGCCGGGCGTCGCCGACACGTAGACGGTCTGCGGCGTCAGCCGGGTGAACTCCTCGAAGGTGAGCGGCCGGTTGTCGAACGCCGAGGGCAGGCGGAAGCCGTACTCGACCAGCGCCTCCTTGCGCGAGCGGTCGCCGTAGTACATGCCGCGCACCTGGGGTACCGCCACGTGACTCTCGTCGATGACGATCAGCGCGTCGGCCGGCAGGTACTCGATGAGCACGGGCGGCGGCTCGCCGGGCCGGCGTCCCGTCAGGTGCCGCGAGTAGTTCTCGATGCCGTGGCAGTAGCCGAGCTCCCGCAGCATCTCCATGTCGAACAGCGTGCGCTGCTCGAGCCGCTGGGCCTCCAGCAGCCGGTTGCGGCCGCGCAGGAACGACAGCCGCTCGCCCAGCTCCTCCTGCACCGTCTCCAGCGCGCGGTCCAGCTGCTCGGCCGGCGTGACGTAGTGACTGGCCGGGTAGATGTGGATCTCGCCCAGGCGCTCCTGCACCTGTCCCTTGAGCGGGTCGAGGCGGTGGATGGCGTCGATCGTGTCGCCGAACAGCTCGATCCGGATCGCCGTGGACTCCTCGTTGGCGGGAAAGACCTCGACCACGTCCCCGCGGACGCGGAAGGTGCCCCGGTGGAAGTCGTAGTCGTTGCGTTCGTACTGCACGGCGATCAGCCGCCGGATGATGGCGTCACGGTCGATCACCTCGCCGTCCCGCAGCGCCAGGTGCATGCCCCGGTAGGTCTCGGGGGCGCCGATGCCGTAGATGCAGGACACCGAGGCCACCACCACGACGTCGCGCCGCTCCAGCAGCGAGCGCGTGGCCGAGTGGCGCATGCGGTCGATCTCGTCGTTGATGAGCGCGTCCTTCTCGATGTAGGTGTCCGACTGCGGGATGTAGGCCTCGGGCTGGTAGTAGTCGTAGTAGGACACGAAGTACTCGACCGCGTTGTCCGGGAAGAACGCCTTGAACTCGCTGAAGAGCTGGGCGGCCAGCGTCTTGTTGGGCGACAGCACCAGGGTGGGCCGGTTCACGCTCGCGATCAGGTTGGCGATCGTGTAGGTCTTGCCCGACCCGGTCACGCCCCGCAGCACGGCGTGCCGGCGGCCGTTGCGCACGAAGCGGGTGAGATCGGCGATGGCCTGCGGCTGATCGCCGCGCGGCGAGTACTCCGACGTCAGGCGAAACATCGAGTGGCGGGCGTCAGGACCAGGTAGGGACGGCGACGAGGTACTTCCGCCACGAATCCAGCAGCGAATGCGCGTGCGGATGGCGCAGCATGTGCGTCGAAAAGACGAACTTCGGGTGGACGGGATCGCGCAGCAGCCGCATGCCGGACTCCTCGAGCAGCCGGTTGCCCTTCTTGAGGTTGCAGCGCAGGCAGGCCGCCACCACGTTGGTCCAGCTGGTGTCGCCGCCGCGGGAGCGCGGGACGATGTGGTCCACAGTCAGGCGCTCGCCCCGGCGGTTGCAGTACTGGCAGGTGTACCCGTCCCGCCGCAGGATGTTCTTCTTGTTGAAGGCCACCCGGTCGAGGAACGGCTTGCGGATGAACATCGCCAGCCTGATCACCGCGGGCAGCGCGAACACGCGGGAGGGCGAGCGGATCAGACGGGGCGAGGCCTCCACGGCTTCGGCCTTGCCGGCCAGGAGCAAGGTCACCGCGCGACGGGCGTTGGTGAAATGGAGCGGCTCGTACGTCGCGTTGAGCACGAGTACCGCGATCTCGTCCATACTTGCCGCTCTAGGATAGACGCCGGCCTGGACCCTGTCAAATGACGGGCCAGGCGATCGGCGCTCGATTTTCTCGCAAGAACGCGGTGTTGTCGGACTGCCTCAGGTGGCCAGACGGAGGAGGAGGCCCTCGCGCAGGCCCCAGTCGCTGACGACGAGCCGCTCGGCGCGGACAATGTCGAGCGTCGCCAGGACGATGGCGGTGCCCGCCACGATCAGGTCGGCCCGACCCGGCTCCAGGCACGGCAGTCGCGCGCGGTCGTCGACGGTCAACGCGGCCAGCCTGGCCAGCAGTCTCTCGACGTCGGCGCGGGACAGCGCGTGGCCCTGCACCCGCGCCGCGTCGTAGACGCGCAGGTCCAGGTCGAGCGCGGCCAGGGTCGTGACCGTTCCCGCGGTGCCGACGAGCCGGTCGGCGCCGGCCGTCCGCAGTGGCGCGGGCAGCTCGGCGCGAAGCCGCTCGCCGATCTCCGTGGACATCGCCCGGTAGCGCGGCCACTCGACGGGACCGGTGAACGGATAGCGCTCCGCGAGGTCGACGACCCCCAGGCGCAGGGCTGACGGCGGCGATCGCCTCGTGTCCTCGCGCGAGGACTCGGTGCTGCCGCCGCCGATGTCGAAGACCAGCGTCGTGCCCGGGGTTGTTGCCGGCCCTTCACCGAGGCCCGCGAGCACGCCTGCCAGCGTGAGCGCCGCCTCCTCGTCGCCGCTGACGACGGTCACGCGCGCGCCGGTGGCCTGCTCGAGACGCGCGGCGAAGTGGCGGCCGTTGGCCGCCTCCCGTACCGCGCTGGTGGCGACGATCGCCAGCCGCACGGCGCCGGCCCGGCGCGCGCGGTCCACGTATTCGACGACGGCGGCCGCCGTCCGGTCGGCCGCGCCGTCACCCAGACGACCGGTGGCCGCCATGCCCTCGCCCAGCCGGGTCACCCGCTGATCGGCCGCCACCACGCGCCAGCCGCGCCGGGCGCAGTCGACGTCGGCGACGAGCAGGCGGACGGTGTTCGTGCCGAGATCGATCGTGGCCAGGCGCACGCGCGAAGCGCCGGATGCTCCGCCGGGCACGGCCGGCGGGGCATCCGGGGGTGAGGAGTCGACGCCGCCGATTACTTCTTCTGCAGCGTCCGGATGTAGTTGACGATCTCCCAGCGGTCCTTCTCGGGCAGGTGCTTCCAGGGCGGCATCGCGCCCCGACCGTTGCTGATCTTCCAGAAGATCTCGCCGTCGCTCTCGCCGGCCACCTTGGCCGAGGTCCAGTCCGCGGGCTTCGGCGGAGGCAGCGCAGCCGCGGCGGGACCGTCGCCCTTGCCGTTGGGGCCGTGGCAGGTCACGCAGTTGGTCTCGATGCTCTTCTTTGCGTTGCCGACACCCTTGACCGGGTTCTTCGTGGCCTTGGCCTCGGCCGGCGCCTTCCACTCTCCCTGCGCCCAGGCGGTCATCGCCGCCCCCGAGACGACGGCGATGGCGGCGGCGGCGATCAGCGACCTCAGACACGCCCTCATGGCGCCTCCTCTCTGTGCTTCGTGACGAGATTCACAATTCGCGCGATCATTTAACGCACGCGCCGCGAGCACGGTCAAGCCCTTCCTCGAAGGTAATCGGCTCAGGGCCGGGCGCGGTTCCCCAGTGCGGCGAGCATCTCGTCCACGCGCGTGAACTTCACGCGGGGCGCGCCCCGCGGCTTTCCCCTGGCGATCTCGAGTTCGTTGAGCCGCAGCCAGTCACCGTAGTCGACGTAGTGAGGCTGGCGCTGGGCGACGAAGCGCTCGACCGCCGCCGGCTCCGTCTCCTCGGGCGCCAGCGTGAGCCCGGCCGCCGCATCCTCCAGCATGGCCGTCGCCGTCTCGGCGGCGTCGGGCTTGTTGGTGCCGATCACCCCGGTCGGGCCCCGTTTGATCCATCCCGCCGTGTACTCGCCCGGCAGCGGCTGCTTGCTGCCCGGGTCAAGCACGCGCCCCTTCTCGTTGAGGACGACGCCCCACCGGTCGTCGAAGGGCACGCCGGGCAGCGGCACGCCGCGGTAGCCGACCGAGCGAAAGACCAGCCCGGCCGCCAGGTCCTCGAACCGGTCGGTGGGCTGAGCCTGGATGGTGCCGGTGGCGCTCGCAACCAGACGGTTGTGCACCAGGCGGACGCCGCCGACGGCGCCCGAGCCGTTGTCCAGCACGGCAACGGGAGAGACCAGGAAGCGCACCACCAGACTCCGTGGCCTGCCGCCGGCAGGTCGGCGCGCGTACGACTGCAGGATGTCGACCTTCTTGAGCCCGGCCCGGTCGCCCGTCCTCTCCAGGGCCTCGCGGCTCAGCGGATCCAGTGCGACCTCCTCGGGCACCACCGCGATGTCGGCAGCTTCCAGCTCGCCGAGCTCCTTGATCTCCGGGTTGGTGAAGGCGGCCTGGGCGGCGCCACGACGCCCCAGCAGGTAGACCTCGCGCACGCGGCTGCGGCGCAGCGCCTCGAGCGCGTGCTCGGCGATGTCGGTCGTAGCCAGCTCGGCCGGCGTGCGGCAGAGGATCCGCGCCACGTCGACCGCGACGTTGCCGACGCCCACGACGGCCACGCGCTCCTGGGACAGGTCGAACTGACAGTCGCGATAGTCCGGGTGCCCGTTGTACCAGGCCACGAACTCGGTGGCCGGATGGCTGCCGAGCAGGTCCTCGCCGGGAATCCCCATGCGGCGATCGGTCTGCGCCCCGGTCGTGTAGACCAGCTGGTGGTAGCGCGCGCGCAGGTCGGCCACCGTGACGTCCTTGCCGAGCTCCACGCCGCCGAAGAACCGGAAGCGCGGGTGCCCGGCGACCTTGTCGAAGGCGGCAGTCACCGCCTTGATCTTCTGGTGGTCGGGAGCGACACCGAGGCGCACGAGCCCGAAGGGTATGGGCAGCCGATCGAACATGTCCACGTCGACGACGACGTCGGCGCGGCGCAGCAGGTGCTCGGCGACATAGAAGCCGGCCGGCCCGGCGCCGACCACCGCCACGCGGAGCGGCCGCTCCGCGCTGCCGACCGTCATCAGTGGCCGTGCTCCATGACGATCGTCTGCAGCGTGTCCACCTCCCCCTGAAACTGATCGCGCTGGGCCTTGACCACGTCGCCGATCGAGACGATCCCGACGAGCTTGCCCGCCACCACCACCGGCAGGTGACGGATCCGGCGCTGGACCATCGTCTGACCGACGGCGCTCAGGTCGTCCCCGGGATCGCCCAGCACGAGGTCCCGCGTCATGAGCTGACTGACCAGTTGCGGGAAGACGGACTCGTTCTTGGCGGCCGCCCGCACGATGTCGCGCTCGGACAGGATCCCGATCGGGCGCATGGTGCTGTCCACGACCACGAGCGCGCCGATGTTGTGCTGGGCGAGCACACCGAGCGCCTCGCGGATCGTCTGATCCGCGCGGACGGTGACGACCTTGTCACCCTTGGTGGCGAGGATGCTGGCGATATTCATGGCGCTCCCGGTCCTCCGCCATCGATCCTAGCGCGTTCCGGGGCGGGCCGCCGCCAGCAGTGCCAGCCCTGCCAGGACCCCGTACGCCGCCGCCAGGGGCGCCGCCTCCACGAGGGGGGCGCCGGGCGCCCAGGGCCAGAAGACGCCGCCGGCGGGCAGCGGCGAGTGCACGAGCCCGACCAGGGTGCCAAGGCTGGCCAGCACGAACACGATGGCCAGGGGGCCTGGGCGCCGGTCGACGATGAACACCAGCGCCGAGCCCCACAGGACGGCGGTCAGGATGAAGCCGTTGCCGAGCATCACCAAGGCGCGGTAGCCGGCCGCCGCCTCGCCGGCCAGCTCCGCCGTGGACCGGTGCAGGGCCGCGAGGACGCCGCCCAGCTCGAGGTTGACGAGCGCGGCGGTGACCGGCACGAAGGTGATCGCCACGGCCGCGCCGTGACGCGAGGGCGAGGCCACGAACGCCTGGGCCGTGATCTCGAGGCCAATGAACACGAGGATCGGCGCCACCGCCGCTTCCGGCAGCACGGCGACCAGCGCGCCGAGCGCGCCCGCCATGGCGCCGAGCCCGATCACCAGCCCGGTCGCCAGCGTGTAGCCGGCGCGGGCCCCCATCGCCTTGTAGGCCGGGTGCCCGATGTACGGCGTGTTCTGGACCACCCCGCCGGCCAGCCCCGCCAGGACCGTGGCCGCCGCCTCGACCAGCAGGACGTCGCGCGCCCGGTACGCGTCGCCGGCGGCCAGCGCGCTCTCCGTGTTGTCGATGCCGCCGACGATGGTCAGCAGCGCGAACGGCAGCGCGATCGACAGGTACGGCAGCGCCGTCTCGAGGGCGCCGGTCCAGGCCAGCGTCGGCCACGGCAGCGCCAGCGTCAGCCGCGCGCCGGCGGGGGGGACCTCGTGCGCGCCGCCGAGCAGGGCGGCCCGGAGCCAGAAGATCAGCGTGCCGGCCAGCACCGCCGCGAACGCCCCCGGCACCCCGAGCGGCAGGCGCACGCCGCCCACGAGCGCCAGGAGCAGGATCGTCAGCGCGACGAGGCCGACAAGCGGATCCCGCATGATCTTCAGCATCGGCAGGAAGGCGATCAGCAGGATCGCCACCCCGGCGATCGAGCCGAGCAGCGCCGCCCGCGGCACGGCGCGTCGCGCCCAGTCGCCCGCGAAGGCCAGCGCGCACTTGAGCGCGCCGATGGCGATGGTGACCGCCATGCCGACCTTCCAGGCCAGGACCGGATCGCCGGTGGCGAGCTTCACGGGTCCCAGCACGCCGAAGACCATCGCGAACAGCGTGGGCGTGTCGATCCCGAACGGCATGGCGGTGACGTCGTCGCGGCCGTCGCGTCGCGCGAGCCGGATCGCCATGACCGTGTAGGCGAGATCGCCCACCAGCACGCCCAGCGCGGTGCCCGGCAGCATGCGGCCCAGGACGAGGTCCACCGGGAAGCCGAACGCGCCGACGAGCAGCGTGGAGAGGATGACGAGATTGGTGACGTTGTCGAGGGCGAGACTGAGGAAGCCGTTGACGTCGCCGGCCGAGAGCCAGCGAGGTCGCAAGTCAGCGGGCGCGAGCGTCGCCGGCGCTCGCGGGGCCGGCCAGGCCCCGGGCGAGCGCGCGCGTCCGGGCGGCCAGCGCCGCGCACCAGGCGAGCGCGCCGCGATGGTCGGCGACGTCCTTGAAGTCCAGCTCCATCGGGTCGCTCGTGCGCTCGCCCAGGCGCAGGCGGGCGCGGTACGCCCGCCCGCGCAGCGCATCGTCGTCGGCCAGCATGACCTCGATGCGCGGCTGCTCGCGCTTGGCGTGCGAGGTCAGGAAGACGTGCAGCCAGCGCGCGACCTCGTCGTAGGACCCGCCGGAAAACATCTCCGGGATTCTACCCTGCCGACACGCGCGGACGGGCCGCACCGGTCAGGACCGGAGCGAGCGTCCCCCGGTCCGGCCCGGCAGGGGCCGACGTCAGCCTCGTGATCGCGTCAACGGGCGCCCGGACCGACGTCCGGTCAGCGGCGCCTGGGCCTCGCCCGGCGACGTCCGCGCTGGCGAGCGGCTCGCGACATCCGGATACGGCGGAGCAATCGGACTAGCATTCGTTGTACCCGCAGGAGAGGCACTTCTTGCACCCCTCCTCGTAGACGAACGTGGCCTGCCCACATTCCTTGCACAGGTCGCCGATACGCCGCTGCTCGCTGGACCTGGCCATCGGCGGCGCCTCCGAGGCCGGCTTGAGCTGGCCGGTGTGCTCGGCCAGCGTGCGGGCCAGGGCGTCGGGCAGCGAGAGGACCTTGCCCTTGCCGAAGCCGAGAGGCTGGGCGCCGCCGATGCGCGAAAGCTGGCTGATGACCTCCTCGAGTCGCCGCTGAGGTGACATCGGCGAAGGCAGCCTCAACGTGAGGGAAATGAGGCGGCCCAGCGCCTCGGCCACCGCCATCGTGTCCGAGCCGCCCTTGCCGACCTGCACGAAGACCTCGAAGGGCTCCGCCTCGGCCGTCTCGTTGACCGTGATGAACGCGGTGCCGATCGGCGTCTCGCTGCGGTAGGTGCGGCCCGACAGGCTGTGCGGCCGCGGCTTGACGACGGCCGGGCCGGCCGGAGCGGTCGCGGGCGCCTTGTCCTTCACGCCGACGTTGAGCACCTGCTCGCCCTTGCAGCCGTCCCGGAACACGGTGATGCCCAGGCAGCCCAGTTCCCAGGCCAGGCGGTAGGCGCTGGCCACGTCCTCCTCGCTGGCGTCGTTGGGCAGGTTGATGGTCTTGCTCACGCCGTTGTCCGTGTAGCGCTGGAAGGCGGCCTGATGGCGGACGTGCCACTCGAAGCCGATCTCGTGCGAGGTCTTGAAGACCCGGGCGGCCTCCTCGGGAACGCCGGGGATGCCGTGCAGCGCGCCGCGCTTGGCGATCTCCTCCATCAGGGCGTCCGAGAAGAAGCCGCGGGCCCTGGCGATCCGCTCGAACGTCTCATTGACGAACGTCAGCACCCGCTCGCCGTCGGGGTTCTTCACGCGGTGCTGGAAGGCGAGGGCGAAGATCGGCTCGATGCCCGACGAGCAGCCGGCGATCATCGAGATCGTGCCGGTCGGCGCGATCGTCGTCACCGTCGAGTTGCGCATCGGCCGCACGTCGCGGTAGATCGAGTGCGTCCAGTTCGGGAACGGCTCCCGCTCCTCGGCCAGCTTCGCGCACTGGTCGTGGGCCTTCTCCTTCACGAACGACATGAGACGGTCGGCGAGGTCGATCGCCTCCTGGCTGTCGTAGGGAGTGCCCAGCAGGAACAGCAGGTCCGCCCAACCCATGATGCCGAGGCCGATCCGGCGGTTGGACTTGACCGTCTGGTCGATCTCCGGCAGCGGATAGGGGTTCATCTCGATCACGTCGTCCAGGAACCGCACGGCGAGCCGGATGACGCGCTCCATCTCTTCCCAGTCGATCGACCACTCGCCGTCGTCGGACTGGCGCGCGAAGCGCGAGACGTTCAGGGAGCCCAGGTTGCACGCCTCGTTGGGCAGCAGCGGCTGCTCGCCGCACGGATTGGTCGCCTCCACCACACCCAGATCCGGCGTGGGGTTGGCGGGGCTCGCGTTGATCCGGTCGATGAAGACCATGCCGGGGTCGCCAGTGCGCCAGGCCGCCCGGACCATCCGCTCGAACACCTCGCGCGCGCTCAGGCGCCCGGTCACCACGAAGTTGTGGGGGTTGACGAGGTCGTAGTCCTCGCCCTGGGCCAGCGCCTCCATGAAGGCGTCGGTGATGGCGACGGAGATGTTGAAGTTCGTGATCCCGCCGTCGAGCTTGCAGTCGATGAACTCCAGGATGTCGGGGTGATCGACACGCAGGATGCCCATGTTGGCGCCCCGGCGGGTCCCCCCTTGCTTCACCGCCTCGGTGGCGCTGTTGAAGACGCGCAGGAACGACACCGGTCCCGACGCGCGGCCACCGGTCGAGGCGACCAGGTCGTCCTTGGGCCGCAGCCGCGAGAACGCGAAGCCCGTGCCTCCGCCCGACTTGTGGATGATGGCCGCGGCCTTGACGGAGTCGAAGATCTCCTCCATCGAGTCCCCGACGGGGAGCACGTAGCAGGCCGAGTACTGCAGGCCGTTGCCCTTGCCCGCGTTCATCAGGGTCGGCGAGTTCGGCACGAAGTAGGCGTCCACCATCATGTCGTAGAAGGCCGCCGCCACCTCGCGCACCGCGGCCGGACTCCGGCCGTAGCGCGCCTCGCCGGCCGCAATGGACTGGGCCACCCTCCAGCACATCTCCTCGGGGGTCTCGACGACCTCGCCGCGCTCGTCGCGCAGGAGGTATCGCTCCCGGAGGACACGCAGGGCGGGCTCGGTCCACGTGCCGACCTTGGGCGGGCGGATCTCAGACAACATCGGGCCACCTCCTAGATCTTGTGGTGCCAGAAATCCTAACACCCAGAATGTAGGGCTCGTCAAGAAAAAAGCTGTCCACAGGGAGTCCCCGGGCGTCCACCGATTATCCACTTCCGTATCCACCGGCGGGGCCGCACCATCGCCGCGGCACGCGCAGACCCGGTGGCACGGCCGGCCCCAGAGAGCGTGTTATCTTTGGTCGTGACTCGCGCGCTCGAGAGGCTCACCTCGCGCACCTCACTCCGCGCAAGGAGACGGTTCATGCGGATCGCTCAGGCGTCGTTGGCGCTGGGGCTGTGCCTTCTGCCCTTCTGGGCACCCGCCCACGCACAGACCCCGCCAGCCACCCCTGCCCCGGCACCAGCCCCGCCGGCCACTCCGGCCCCGGGGACTCCTCCGAACGTCGTGGGCCGGGCGCTTAGCCTGGAGGAGGCCATCGAGATCGCGCTGCAGACCCAGCCGCTGATCCAGGCGCGCCTGTCCGACTACCTCGCCGCCGCCTACCGGGTGGACCAGGCGTTCGCGCCGCTGCTCCCGCAGATCGGCGGCTCCTGGACCGTGGCGCGGACGCAGAGCGCGGCCCAGTCCGCTCAGCTGCGCGTCGGTCCCGGGGGGCGGATCGTGGCGGGGACCCCGCAGACGGCCACGACGATCCGGGACCCCGAGGAGAACACGCGGGCCGTCGTGTCGCTCTCCCAGGTCTTGTTCGACTTCGGCAAGACCTTCGCGTCCACCGACGCCGCCCGCCGGCTCGCCGAGCAGGCCCAGGAGGACGTGGAGTTGCAGCGTCAGCTGGTCACGCTGACGGTCAAGGAGTCGTTCATCAACATCAACTTCGCGCGCCGGCTCATCCGCGTGCAGGAGCAGGCTGTGGAGCGCGCCGATCTCAACCTGCGCTCCGCGCGCGGCTTCTTCGAGGTCGGCACCCGGCCCAAGTCCGACGTCGCCCGGGCCGAGGTCGACGTGGCCAACGCGCGCGTCGACCTCATCCGTGCGCGCAACGCCGAGCGGCTGGCCCGCGTCGCGCTCAACACCGCCATGGGCATCGCCGCCGACACCCCCACCGAGGTGCAGGACAACCTCGTGTACGAGGGCATGGCCATCGACCGCGGGCAGCTCCTGAGCCAGGCGCTGTCCCAGCGGCCCGAGTACAAGCAAGCCCGGCTCAAGGTGAGCGAGGCCGAGGCTCGCATGCGGCGCGCGTTCCGCGACTTCTTCCCCGACGTCACCGCCAACGCCTTCTACGGCGCGACCCGCTCCGATCTGAACGAGATCTGGGAGGTCGGGGTGGCGCTGTCGTGGACGATCTTCGACGGAGGCAACCGGATCGCGCGCTTCCGCGAGACCAAGGTCAACGTGGACGCCGCCCAGGCCCGCGTGCGGTCTACCGAGCTCGACATCTCCCGCGAGGTCGAGCAGGCCCAGCTGAACGTCAGCGAGGCTCAGGAGCGCATCGGCGCCGCCCAGACCGCGGTGGCCTCCGCCCAGGAGAACTTCCGCCTGGCCCAGGGCCGCTTCGACGCCGGCGTGGGCACCATCCTGGAGCTGACCGACGCCCAGCTCTTCCTCACCCAGGCCCAGAACGTCGAGGCGCAGGCGCTGGCCGACTACCGGATCGCGGTCGCCCGGTTGGAGCGGGCCATCGGACGGCGGTAGAATCGATGGTCAAATAGTCGGGCCGCGGGGCACGTCTAACCGGCGATGAAGCGCATCCTCTCGCTCGTGGTGGTGGCCGGGCTCGTGGGCGCCGGCGTCTGGGGCTATCTCTACACGCAGACCCGCGGCAATGCCCCGAAGTACCGGACCGCCCGCGTCGAGCGCGGCCCCCTCACCGCCGCCGTCTCCGCCACCGGCAACCTCAACGCGGTCACCACCGTGCAGGTCGGCAGCCAGGTGTCCGGCCAGATCAAGGAGCTGCTCGCCGACTTCAACACCCTCGTGAAGAAGAACCAGGTCATCGCGCGCATCGACCCGGAGATCTTCGAGGCCAAGGTCAACCAGGCCCGCGCCGACGTGGCCTCCAGCCAGGCGGCGGTCGTGAACCAGGAGGCCCAGGTCCAGAAGGCCCGCGCCGACGTCGAGAACGCCCGGGCCGCCCTCGCCGAGGCCAAGGCGAACACCGCCAAGGGGCAGGTCGGCCTGGTCGACTCCCGGCGCGACTTCGATCGTAAGAGCGAGCTGTTCAGGCGAGAGCTGATCGCCAAGAGCGACCTCGACAGCTCCCAGGCCGCCCACGACTCGGCCCAGGCCGTGCTGGAGGCGGTGCGTGCCAAGGAGCAGTCGCTGGCGGCGGGGATCCAGTCCGCGGTCGCGCAGCTCCGCGTGGTCGAGGCCCAGCTGCAGGCGTCGCGCGCCCAGGTCGACCAGAAGAAAGCCGCCCTCGCCCAGGCCCAGGCCGATCTGGACCACACGACGATCCGGGCCCCGGTGAACGGCGTGGTGGTCTCGCGCGCCGTCGACGTGGGACAGACCGTCGCCGCCAGCCTGCAGGCGCCGACGCTGTTCACGATCGCCGAGGACCTCACCAAGATGCAGGTGGAGGTGAGCGTGGACGAGGCGGACATCGGCCGGATCAAGCTCGAGGACCGCGCCACGTTCACGGTCGACTCGTTTCCCGGCCAGCCGTTCTCCGGCCTCGTGGTGCAGATCCGCAAGGCGGCCCTGGTCGTGCAGAACGTCGTGACCTACACGGTCGTGGTCGCCGTCGACAACCCCGGCGGCCGGCTGCTGCCCGGCATGACGGCCAACGTGAAGATGATCGTGGCCGAGAAGCCGAATGTCATGAAGGTGCCCAACGCGGCGCTGCGCTTCCGTCCGGCCGGCACGGACACGGGGCCGGCGACCGGGAGCCCGCCGCCGACTCGCGGCTCCGACGCCGGCCCGCCGGCCGCGCGGCCGGGCGCGGGCGGGCGTCCCTCGGCCGAGCAGATCCGCGAGCGCCTGGTCAAGGGCCTCGCTCTGAGCGACGAGCAGCAGAGGAAGCTCGATCCGATCCTGGCCGATAGCCGCCAGCAGATGGTGGCCCTGCAGGGGCTTGCCGATCCGGAGCGGCAGGCGCAGGCGCGGAAGATCCGGGAGACCACTCGCGCGCGCATCCGCGAGCTGCTGACGCCGGAGCAGCGCGCGCGGTACGACGAGTTCAGCGGCGGCGACGCCCGGGGCGGCGACCCGCGCAGCGGCGCGCCCGGACGCGTGTGGGTGCTGGACGGCGACAAGGTCAAGCCCATCCCGCTCACGCTCGGGATCGGCGACGGCGCCGCCACCGAGGTGCTGGCCGGCGACCTGAAGGAGGGCCAGGAGGTCATTGTCGGGGCGGCGGGCGGCGCGGGGAATCGGCCCGGCCAGAGCGGCAGCGGTGGCTCTCCGCGGCTTCGCCTCTAGGCCCGCACCCGCGGGGGGTCCGGGGCCCATCATCGCCACCGAGGGCGTGGCCCGGGACTACGTGCTCGGTCCCCACGTGGTCCACGCCCTGCGCGGCGTGACGGTGACGATCGAGCCCGGCGAGTTCGTCGCCGTCATGGGCCCGTCCGGCTCGGGCAAGTCGACCTTCATGAACCTGCTCGGCTGCCTCGACACGCCGACCGCCGGCCGCTACTTCCTCGACGGGCGCGACGTCGCCGGTCTGGACCGCGACGAGCTCGCGCGGATGCGCAACGCGAAGATCGGGTTCGTCTTCCAGCAATTCAACCTGCTGCCCCGCACCAGCGCGCTGGAGAACGTCGAGCTGCCGCTGCTCTACGCCGGGCTGCCGGTGCGCGATCGCCGCCGCCGCGCGCGCGAGCGGCTGGCCGCGGTGGGTCTGGCCGACCGCGAGCACCATCACCCGAGCCAGCTGTCCGGTGGCCAGCAGCAGCGGGTGGCCATCGCCCGCGCCCTCGTCAACGATCCCGCCGTCATCCTGGCCGACGAGCCGACCGGCAACCTCGACACCCGGACCAGCGTCGAGATCCTGGCGCTCCTGCAGCGGCTCAACCGCGAGGGGCTGACCATCGTGCTGGTGACGCACGAGCCGGACATCGCCGAGTACGCCGGCCGCGTCCTGCTCTTCCGCGACGGGCGACTGCTCGGCGACGAGCCACGGCCGGCGCCCCGGGATGCGGCGGCGGCGCTGGCCGCGCTGCCCAGCGAGGAAGAGGTCCCGGCCTGATGCCGCTGCAGTCCATCCGCATCGCGCTGCGCTCGCTGCGGGTCAACAAGCTGCGCAGCGCGCTCACGATGCTGGGCATCATCATCGGGGTGGGCGCCGTCATCGCGATGGTCGCCGTCGGCGCCGGCGCCTCGGCCCGGGTGGCCGAGCAGATCCAGAGCCTCGGCTCGAACCTCATCATCGTCCTGTCCGGGTCGGTGACCGCGGGCGGCGTCCGGATCGGCCAGGGCTCGCAGCTCACCATCACCGAGGACGACTCCGCCGCCATCGCCCGCGAGATCCCGGCCGTGCAGGTGTCGGCGCCGTCGGTGCGCGGCTCCGCCCAGATCGTGTTCGGCAATCTCAACTGGGCCACCGGCATCCAGGGCGTCACCGCCGACTACTTCGAGGCGCGCGACTGGACCGTCGTGGGCGGGCGTCCGATCGGTCCCGAGGACGTCGACGGCGCCACCAAGGTCGCTCTCCTCGGTCAGACGACCGCCCTCAACCTGTTCGGCGACGTCGATCCGCTCGGCCAGATCATCCGGATCAAGAAGGTGCCCTTCACGGTCATCGGCCTCCTGGACCACAAGGGACAGAACTCGTGGGGCCAGGACCAGGACGACGTCGTGCTCATCCCGATCTCGACGGCCAAGAAGAAGGTCCTGGGCAAGAGCAACTCCAACCCGCGCGCGGTCGGCGCCATCTCCGTGAAGATCCGGCCCGCCGAGGACATGAGCGAGGCGGAGTCTCAGCTGCGCGAGCTGCTGCGCCAGCGGCATCGCCTGCAGCCCTACCAGGACGACGACTTCAACGTCCGTAACCTGTCCGAGATCCTCCAGACGCAGGAGGAGTCCTCGAAGGTCATGACCTACCTGCTGGCGGCGATCGCCTCGGTGTCGCTGCTGGTCGGCGGCATCGGGATCATGAACATCATGCTGGTGTCCGTGACGGAGCGGACGCGCGAGATCGGCCTGCGGATGGCCGTCGGCGCCCGCGGCCGCGACATCCTCGGCCAGTTCCTCATCGAGGCCGTCACGCTGTCGCTCATCGGCGGCGTCGTCGGCATCGCCGTGGGCCTGGGCGGGGCCGGCGCGCTCAGCTACTTCGCCGAGTGGCGGACGCTGGTGGCGCCGGAGGCCATCGGGCTGGCCTTCGGCTTCGCCGCCGCCGTCGGCGTGTTCTTCGGCTTCTATCCCGCGCGCAAGGCCGCGCGGCTGGATCCCATCGAAGCGCTCCGCTACGAGTAGGCCCAAGCGTCCGAAGAAGGGTCGCCGGGCCCGCGGCGGCCGGTCTCCCCGCCGGCCGGCGCCCCGTCCCGTCGCGCGCCGCCCGCCGCGAGCGCGCCCGCGTCAGCCGCGCGCGGCACGCGTCCGCGTGCCCAAGCCGATGGAGGCCGAGACGCGGCTGCTCGCGCTGGCCGGCGAGCTGGCCCGGCTGCCGCCCCCCGACGCCGTCGCCGCCGCCCTCCGCGCGCTCGCCGACGCGTACGCGCCCGGCGCGCCGCTGCCCCGGGCGATGGCGCAGGCCGCGCTGGCCAGCCACGGCGACAAGATCGCGCTGCTGGCGCTGGCCTGGGCGCGGGAGCGACTGCGGCTCACCCTCGAGGAGGTGCTGGCGCGCGCGCCGCTACGCGGCCCCCTTCCCCGCGACGCCGCCACCCGCTCCTGGCTACTCCTCGCGGCGTGCGAGGCGATCGCCCTCGAGCCCGCCGGAGCGGCCGTCGACCGCCTGCGGGCGCTGCTGGAGATCGTCGGCTACGCGGAGCCTCCCTGAGCCTCGCACCCCCGGCGCGGCCCCGGGCTCGCCAGACGCGGCACGACGTCCCGGGCGAAGCGCGCGAGCATGCCCGTGGCCGGGAAGTCGGCGAAGCCGAGCATCAGGTCCGTAGCCCCGGCCGCCGCGTAGCGAGCCACGCGCGCGGCGATCTGCTCGGCGTCGCCGACGAGCGCCGTCTCGAGCACGACGTGGCTCGGGTCCACCGCGCGCTCGGCGCAGAACCGGCGCGTCCACACGTCCCGCTCCCCGGTCGAGTCCGCGAGGATCACGTCGATCTCCAGCGAGCGCGCCACCGCCGCGCGAGGTCGCCCCGCCGTCGCCAGCTGGTCGTCCAGGCGGGCCGAGAGCGCCTCGAACCCGGCCGGCGTCACGTAGGACGCCTCCCAGCCGTCGGCCCGGCGCGCGGTCAGGGCCAGCGCGCGGGGCCGCATGGCGGCGACCCACACGGGCGGGCCCGGCCGCTGCACCGGCCGCGCGGCCAGCCGCGCGCCGCGCAGTCGAAAGCGCGGTCCGTCGGCGTCGACCGTCTCGCCGCGCCAGAGCGCGCGCACGAGGCCGATCGTCTCGTCGAGCGCCGCGACGCGCTCGCCGGCCGTCGGATAGCGAACGCCGTGGCGCTCCCACGCCGCCGCCACGCGGACGTCGGTGGCGCCGACGGCCAGGCGGAGGTCGAGCCGGCCGTCGGACAGCTGATCGACGGTCACGGCGCGTCTGGCCAGCCCGGCCGGATGGTGGGCGACGGGATCGAACGCGTAGGTGACGGCGGGCCCCAGGCGGGCGCGCCGGGTGGCGACGGCGAGTGCGCCCAGCGCGATCCAGCCGTCGTGAAGGAAGTCCCACGGACCGTCGCCGTACGTGATGCGCGCGAAGCCGAGCTCGTCGGCGGCCCGCCAGTAGCGCTGGAGGGCCGCGACGTCGGTGGACCACGTCTGCACGCCCAGCGCGATCACGCCGTGAGCATGAGACCGCCCTCGCCGTGGTGTCAACCACGCGCGACGCGCGAAACCGGCGCACGTCCGGCGGCGGCGCGTTGACGGGTCGACCGGCGGCCGCTAGAGTGGGCCGCCATGGCCCGCGAGCCCGTGGACATCGCCGCGGTCATTCGCCGGCTGCGGCGCACGCGGCCGGCCTGGAACCCGACGGCGCTGGCCGAGTTCTCCGAGCAGGGCGATCCCTTCCGCGTCCTCATCGCCTGCATCCTGTCGTTGCGGACCCAGGACACCACGACGGGGCCGGCCGCCGCCCGCCTGTTCGCGGTGGCCTCGACCCCGGACGCGATGCTGCGCCTGCGCGCCGGCCGCATCGCCCGCCTCATCTATCCGGTGGGCTTCTACCGCACGAAGGCCGGCGTGATCCTGGGCATCTGCCGGGACCTCATCGAGCGGTTCGGCGGCAAGGTCCCCGACACGATCGACGAGCTGCTCACGCTCCACGGCGTGGGGCGCAAGACGGCCAACCTCGTCGTCACCATGGGCTTCGACAAGCCAGGCATCTGCGTGGACACCCACGTGCACCGGATCTCCAACCGGCTCGGCTACGTCCGCACCAGGACGCCGGAGGAGACCGAGACGGCGCTGCGCGCGCGTCTGCCCCGGCGCTACTGGATCGGCTACAACGACCTGCTGGTGGCCTTCGGACAGAACGTCTGCGCGCCGATCGGGCCGCGCTGCTCGATCTGCCCCGTCAGCGCCCTCTGCCGTCGGGTGGGCGTGACCTCCTCGCGCTGACCCCGCGGAGCCGTCGCAGCGCGGCCAGGTTGCGCCGATCGGCGATCGGCTCCGGCTCCTTGGGCGTCTCCAGGACCTTGGGCACGCGGGCGAAGCGCCCGTCGCCGAGCAGCAGGCGGAAGGGCGTCAGGCCCAGCTGGCCGCGTCCGATGTGCTCGTGGCGGTCCAGTCCGGAGCCGAGCGGCGCCCGGGCGTCGTTGAGGTGGAAGGCGAGGATGCGCGCGAGCCCCACCGCGCGCTCGCACTCGGCCATCGCCGTGGCGTAGCCCGCCGCCGTGCGCACGTCGTAGCCGGCCACGAAGAGGTGGCAGGTGTCCAGACAGACCCCGACCCGGCGCGCGCGGTCCACGCGGTCCAGCATCGCGCCGAGCTCCGCGAAGGTCTTGCCCAGCACACCGCCGGCGCCGGCCGTGTTTTCGAGCGCGATGCGCACCCGGAACCCGCGCGTGCGGCGCAGCGCCTCGCCGACGGCCGCGCCCACCCGGTCGAGGCCGGCCTCGACCCCGGCGCCCAGGTGCGAGCCCGGATGGATCACCACCGCGCTCAGGCCCAGCGCCTCGGCGCGCTCGAGCTCGTCGGTGAACGCGTCCACCGCCTGCGCCCACGCGGTCGTCACCGGGCTGGCCAGGTTGACGAGGTAGCTGCCGTGGGCGAAGGCCCATCGGATGCCCGTCGCGCGCCGCGCGGCGCGGAACAGCCGGACCTCGTCGGCGCCGAGCGGGCGGGCCGCCCACTGCCGCTGGTTCTTCAGGAAGATCTGCACGGCGCGGCACCCGAGCGCGCGGCCGCGCGCCAGCGCCAGGTGCAGACCGCCGGCGATCGACATGTGCGCGCCCAGCTCGTCGTCCGTGGCCGGCGCGCCGCGCGCGAGCGCGGGGGTCATGGCCGGTCGGCGCCGGTCAGGCCGCCGGCGCCCCGCCGAGCAGCTCGACGATGCGGGCCTGGCGGTACGCCCAGGTCGCCTCGATCTGACGGCGGACGGCGACGGCGTGGAGCAGGCGACCGATCGGCCCCAGCGGCAGCCGGTACGTCACGCGGTCCTCCATCCACGTCCCGCCGTCGTCCTCGAGAAACTGGTGCCGGTGCTCCCAGCGGGCCCAGGGACCGCGCACCTGGACGTCGACGAAGCGATAGGGAGGATCGTACTCGCGAACGTACGTGCGCCAGCGCAGCGGCGCCCCGAGCCACGACAGGCGCACGTCGAGGACGGCGCCGGCAGCGAGCGTGGAGGGAGCGGCGAGCAGGCGCAGGCGCAGCGCGGGCGGGCTCACCCGCGCGAGGTTCGCGGGATCGGAGCAGAAGGCGAACACCACGGGGCGCGGGCGGGCGAACCAGACGCGGGTCTCCAGGACGTGATCGGCCATCGCGCGCCGCCGCCGGCGGCAGCGGCCGCTATGATAGGCAGGTGTCCGGACTCAGTCAAACGCGGGCCTACGCGGCGCTGCTGCTCATCGCGACGCTGTGGGGCACGTTCCCGGCGACGGGCAAGCTGGCCGTCGCCGACTTCCCCCCGGTCTTCCTCACCGCCGTGCGCGGCGTCATCGCCTCGGCGTTCCTCGTCGCGCTGCTGGCGCGCTCCGGCGTCGAGACGACGCGCGGGCTGGGCGCCGACAGCATCCGCGCCTTCGTCACGCTCGGTGTGTGCGGGCTCGTCCTGTCCACGCAGCTCTCATACATCGGCTACGCCTACACCACCGCCGCCAACGCGGCGATCCTCCAGGCCGCCACCCCGGTCCTGGTCGCGCTCGGCGCCCGCGCGTACCTGGGCGAGCGGCTCCGCCGGCGCCAGCAGGCCGGGGTGGCCCTGTCCGCGCTCGGGGTGCTGGGGGTGGTCACGCAGGGACGGCTCTGGCTGCTCCGGATCGACGAGCTGCGGCCGGGCGATTTCATCACGCTGGTCGGGCTGATCGCGTGGACGGCCTACACGGTCTACGGCAAGCGCGTCATCCTCACCCACTCGCCCGCGCTCACCACGACCGCGGCCTACGTGGCCGGCACCTGCGTGCTGGTCGCCGAGGCCGCGCTGACGGCGCCCCTCGTTCCCCGCCCCGCCCTCGGTTCCGTCCGCGCGTGGAGCGTGGTGGTCTACCACGCGCTGTTCGGCGCGATCGCGCACATCTGGTGGTACCGGGCCGTCGAGCGTGTCGGAGCCAGCCGCGCCGCGGTCTTCATGAACGTCACTCCGATCGTGGGCGTGCTCCTGGCCGCCACGCTGCTGGCCGAGCCCGTCGGCGTGTGGGAGGTCGCCGGCACCTTGCTGGTGCTGGGCGGCGTGGCGCTCACCACCGGGACGGCGCCGCGCCGCGCGTGACCGCGCGGCGCGGCCCTCCCGTCCTACAGCTTCTTCACCTCGGCCAGGATCTTGTCGGGGTCGGGGAGCTGCCCGCGGCCGTAGCGCTCGATGAAGCGCACGACGCCCGCCTCGTCCAGGACGAAGGTCGCGCGGTTGTTGGCGTTCCACTCGGGCCAGAACACGCCGTAGTCGCGGGCGACGGCGCGCTGCAGGTCGGACAGCAGCGGGTAGTGGCTGATGCCGACGGACTTCGCCCAGTTCTCGTGGCTGAACGGGCTGTCGGTCGAGATACCCAGCACCTGGGTATTGGCCGCCTCGAAATCCCGGATGCGCCGGTCGAAGGCGGGCATGCAGGTGCTTCAGCCCGGGGTCCAGTCGAGCGGGTAGAACAGCAGCACGACCTTCTTGCCGCGCAGGTCGTGCAGGCTGACCTCCTTGAGTCCGATACCCTTCAGCGTGAAGTCCGGGGCGGGGTCGCCCACCGCCAGGCTCTTCTCGGTCGTCTCGCTCATTGCGACGGTCCTCCTCTGGCCGCCCGGAGCGCCTCGCGCGGCACGAAGCGCGACGGCACCGCCTTGGCCGGCGGCTTGCGTACCGCAGCCCACAGCCGATCGCGGCGCGCCTCCAGCGGCTGGGCCGCGAGCCCCAGGTGGGCGGCGGCGGTGACGACCCGGCCCGTCTCCCACAGGCGCTCGAACCGGGTGAGGGCGCGCGGGTCTCGCATCGCGTAGTGATCCATGATGACACGGCAGCCGCTAGCGTCCAGGATCCGGCGCAGGTTGTCGACCGCGCGCTCGATGGCCGCGGCGCCCAGCTCGCGCTCGACGTAGGACGGCGGGCCCGAGAGGTACAGGGTCGTGGGCCGCTGCTGGATCAGCCAGGCGGTGGCCACCGAGGACAGCGGCCCCTGCACGTCGGAGGCGAAGACGAAGCGCTCGTGCTCCCGGTAATCGACGAGTGTCAGCGCCACCACGTACCCGAGGGTCGTGCCCTCGGTGCCGTGCGCCAGCGGGGGCGAGACGCGCACGTCGAGGTCGGGCGTGGTCAGGGCGGCCCCGTCGGCGGGCTGGACGCGAGCCTGATGCTCGAGCGCGCCCCACAGCGCCTGGGCCCGTCTCGCCTGGGCGCCGCTCACCATCCGGCGCGGGTCCTTGGCCAGCACGACGCGGCCGGCGTACACGTCCGGATCGGACCGGAAGTGGTCGTCGTGATAGTGGCTCACGAAGACGTAGCGCGCCCGCGTGGCGTACGCCGAGATGCGATCGTTCGCGCGCCGCAGCGCGTCCCACTCCTCGGCACTCGGCGGCAACCCGTACCGGGCCGGCGCCAGCGTGGCGCCGGGATCGATGAGCACGCCGGTGCTCCCGGCCTCGACGTAGGTTGCCATCGAGCGCACCCCGAGCGAGTCGGCGGCCAGCGGAACGATCTTCACGACGCCTCGCTCCCCACCCGGGCGAGGCGGCAGCCGCGCGAGCGGGCGGCGGCGACGGGCAAGCGACGTCGGCGCGCGAGCGTCGCCCCGTCGGCGCGCTCCACGAGCGGTGTCAGATGCACCGTCCGCCGTCCACTTCGACGCAGGAGCCGGTGATCATGGCGGCGTCGTCGGAGGCGAGGAAGACGGCGGTGGCGGCGAGATCCTCGGGCTGGTTCAGGCGACCGAGCGGCACGGTGGCCACGTACTGCCGCAGGCCTTCCTCGTCGACCTCGCGCTTGTTCATGAAGGTCGGCAGCATCGGCGTGTGGGTGGCGACCGGCGCGATGGCCACCACGCGCACGCCGTGGGGCGCCATCTCCAGCGCCAGGGCCTTGGTCAGGGTGATCACCGCGCCCTTCGAGGCGGCGTAGGTCTGCCCGCCCGGGCGCGGTCGGATGGCCGACGTCGACGCCGTGACGAGGAACACGCCGCGGCGCGCGCGCTTCATCACGGGCAGCGCGTACCGGGCCCCGAGCCAGACGCCCTTGACGTTGACCGCGAAGATCTGGTCGAAGACCTTCTCCTCGACGTCCTCCAGCTCGGTCTTCCACTGCGGCACGCCGGCATTGGCGAAGAACACGTCGAGGCGACCCCAGCGAGCGGTGGCCTGCTCGACGATCGCCTGGTTGTCGGCCGCCCGCGTGACGTCGGCCCGGGCGGCGGCGGCCTGGCCGCCGGCCCTCTCGATCTGCTCGACGACGGTCTTGGCGCCGGCCTCGTTGAGGTCGGCGACCAGCACGCGCGCGCCCTCGCGGGCCATCGCCACCGCCGACGCCGCCCCGATGCCCGAGCCCCCGCCCGTCACGATCGCGACCCGATCCTTCAAGCGCATGGACTTCCTCCTCCGGCTACAGCGCCAGCTCGGCCATGGTTCGGACGGCGGCGCCGTCGCCGACGACCATCAGCGTCGTCACGCCGGCGCCAGTCCACTCGCCCAGCCGCTCGCGGATCCGCTCGCGGGGACCGCACAGGGCGACCTCGTCGACCAGGGCGTCGGGCACCGCGCCCGTCGCCTCGTCCTTGCGGCCACTCAGGTAGAGGTCCTGGATCCGCTCGGCCGCGGCCTCGTAGCCGTAGCGGCATGCGATGTCGTTGTAGAAGTTCCGTCCGCGCGCGCCCATGCCGCCGACGTAGAGCGCCAGGCGCGGCTTCACCGACGCCCGGCAGGCGTCCACGTCGTCGCCGACCACGACCGGGACCATCGGCATGACGTCGAAGTCGCGCGGGGCCGGGCCCGGGCGACCGCCGGCCCGGAAGCCGGTCTCGAGCCACTCGCGGAACATCGTCATGCGGCGCGGTGAGAAGAACACCGGGATCCAGCCGTCGGCGATCTCGGCGGCCAGCGCCACGTTGCGGGGACCGACGGCGGCCAGGTAGATCGGCAGGCCGGCCCGGCCGTGCAGGATCGAGCGCAGCGGCTTGCCGAGGCCGGTCGCGTCGGCGCCGGCGTACGGGATCTGGTAGTACTCGCCGTGGAACTGCAGGGGCTTGTCACGCCGCAGGATCTCCCGGACCACCGCGACGTACTCGCGCGTCCTGACCAGCGGCTTGCCGAAGGCCTGGCCGTGCCAGCCCTCGACGACCTGCGGGCCGGAGACGCCGAGCCCGAGCCGGAAGCGCCCGCCCGAGAGCGCGTCGAGCGTCATCGCGGTCATGGCCGTCATGGCCGGCGTGCGGGCCGGGATCTGCATGATGGCCGTGCCGACGTGGATGCGCTCGGTGCGGGCGGCGATCCACGCCGCCGGCGTCACCGCGTCGGAGCCGTAGGCCTCGGCCGACCACACCGAGCCGTAGCCGAGGCGCTCGGCCTCGAGGACCTTGGCGGTGTCGAGCGCCATCGTGGCGCCGGAGTAGTTCAGGTTCAGCGCGAGCTGCATGCGTCGGCTCCTTCAGCGTCCGGCGACCGCCCACCGATCCCGGGACGCCCCGGCCGGCCGCGACGACCGCCGGCGACGCCCGGCTCCGCGCGCGCTCGCCTCCCACCGGTACCGGCTCAGCGGCACGCGTCCGCGCCGCAGCCGTACCCCTTCGTGCTCGAGCCGAATGCGCTGCGTCAGCATGCTGCCCTCGTGGCGCCGGCGGCTGATGCCGCCCTGCGCGTTCACCACCCGGTGCCAGGGCACGTCGGCGGGGCAGCGTCGCATGGCGCCGCCGACGGCGCGGGCCGCACGCGGCCGTCCCAGCAACGCAGCCACCTGCCCGTACGTCACGACCTGCCCCGCGGGGATCCGGCGCACGAACCCGTAGACCGCCACGCGGAAGATCATCCCAGCACGGCGCCGGCGCCCAACTCGTGCAGCCGCGCGTAGAGTCCGCCCTGCCGCAGCAGCGCGGCGTGCGTGCCCTCCTCGTGGATGCGTCCGCGGTGGAGCACCAGGATCCGGTCGGCCGTCTGGATGGTCGAGAGCCGGTGGGCGATGGTCAGCGTCGTCCGTCCGGCCATGAGCCGCGCCATCGCCTCCCGGATCATGTGCTCGGACTCGGGATCGACGCTGGACGTCGCCTCGTCCAGCACCAGGATTGCGGGATTGTACACGAGCGCGCGGGCGATGGCCAGCAGCTGGCGTTCGCCGTGCGACAGATTCGCCGCGCGCTCGACGAGCGGCGTGGCCAGACCGGCCGGCAGCCGGGCGACGAGCGCCGCTGCGTTGGCCGTCTGCAGCGCTCGCTCGAGGCCGGCGCGCTCCCGGTCCCCGTCCAGCGCGAGGTTGGCCTCGACGGTGCCGGTGAAGAGCACCGGGTCCTGGAAGATGATCCCGACGTGGCGCCGCAGCCGGGCCAGGTCCCACTCCCGCACGTCGACGCCGTCGACGACCACGCGCCCGCGCGCGACGTCCCACGTGCGGTTCAGCAGACGCACGCAGGTGGACTTGCCCTCCCCGGTCGTGCCGACCAGCGCCACGTGCTCGCCGGGCGCCACCGTGAAGCTGCAGTCGGAGAGCACCCAGCGCCCCGGCTCGTACGCGAACCACACGCCCTCGAAGGCCGCGCACCCGGCGCCGTGCGTCGGCGTCCGCGGCGTCGGGGGGCTGACGATCCCGGCCGGCCGGTCGAGCAGGCCGAAGATGCGCTCGGCCGAGGCCATCGCCGCCTGCATCACCGTGTACTTGGCGCCGAGGTCGCGGATCGGCAGGAAGAACCGGTTCGTGTACTGGATGAAGGCGACCAGCACGCCGAAGGTGAGCGCGCCCTCCAGGATGCGGCCGCCGCCATACCAGACGAGCAGCGCCAGCGCCACCGAGCCGAGCGCCTCGACGGTCGCGTACAGCGAGGCCTCGAAGACCGTGGAGCCGAACAGCGCCCGCCGGTACTCCTGGTTGAGCCGCGCGAAGTGCTGCCGCTCGTGGGCCTCGCGCGCGAAGAGCTGGATCACCGCCATGCCCTGCAGCGACTCCTGCAGGAAGGCGTTGAGCCGGGCCAGCCGGCGGCGCACCTCGCGGTAGGCGTCGCGGGCTCGGAGGCGAAAGTACGCGGCGACCGCGAACAGCACGGGCACGATCGCGTAGGTCACCAGGGCCAGCCGCCAGTCGAGCCACAGCATCATGACCACCACGCCGGCCACGGTGACGACGTCGGCCACGATGGCGAACAGGCCGCTGGTGAACGCCTCGCTGACCGCCTCGACGTCGTTGAGCACGCGCGTCATCAGTCGTCCGACGGGTGTGCGATCGAAGTAGGCGGCCTCCAGCCGCAGCAGGTGCGCGAACAGCGCCGAGCGCAGGTCGTGGATGACCCGCTGGCCGGTCAGCGCCATGAGATACGCCTCGAGCATCCGCAGCCCGTACAGGGCGGCCAGCGTCCCGGCGTAGAGCGCGGCCACCGCGGCCAGGCCTGCCCAGTCGGCGTGCAGGATGTGATCGTCGATGGCCACCTTGAGCAGGTAGGGCTGGGCCAGCTCGGCGGCGGCCACGAACGGGAACAGCGCCAGCGAGGACCACACCAGCCGGCGGTGCGGGCGTGCGGTCGCCCACAGGCGCGCGGCCAGGCGGCGGTCGAACGCGCGGCCGAGGACGTCGTCGGCGCCGTCCGGCTCGAGCGGCGTCTCAGGCACGCGCGATCTCCTCCTCCAGGCGCTGCATCCGCCACAGCCGCGCGTAGGGTCCGCCGGCCGCCAGGAGGCCGGCGTGGGTGCCCCGCTCGACGACCCGTCCCGCGTCCAGCACGACGATCCGGTCGGCGTGCTGGGCGGCGCGGAGCCGGTGCGTCATCAGCAGGATGGTCGGCGCCACCGAGCGGAGGCCGGCCAGGATCTCGGTCTCCTTGGCCACGTCGACGTTGGCGAACACGTCGTCGAGCACCAGGATCGCCGGCGCGCCGGCGATGGCACGGGCCAGGGCCACGCGCTGGCGCTGGCCGCCGGACAGCGTGAGGCCGCGCTCGCCCACCACCGTGTCCCATCCGCGCGCGAAGGCGTCGATCTCGGCGGCGATCCCGGCCGACGTCGCCGCGCGCGCCGTCGCAACGGCGTCGATCTCGCGCCGGCCGAGGGTGACGTTGTCGCGCAGGGCGCGCGAGAACAGGAAGGCGTCCTGCGGCACCCACGCCAGCCGCCGGCGGACCTGCTCGAGCGGCAGCCGGGCGACGTCGTCGCCGTCCACGAGGACGGTGGCCGGCGGCGGCTCCCACAGGCGCGCGAGCAGCAGACCCAGCGTGGTCTTGCCGCTGCCCGTGGGCCCCACCACGGCCACCGTCTCCCCGGCCTGCACGTCGAAGGTCACGTCGTGCAGCACCGGCGGGCGTCCCGGGTACGCGAACGTCAAGCCGGAGAAGCGGATGGCCGGCGAGCGGACGGCGACGGGTCCCGTCGGAGGCGTGCCCGTCACCGACCTCGCCTCGTCGAGCACCTGCTGCACGCGGTCCATCGACGCCAGGCCTCGCTGGACGACGGACAGAGTGAAGCCGAGCGCCACGGTCGGCCACGCCAGGTACCCCAGGTAGCCGGTGAAGGCCACGAGCGCGCCGAGCGAGAGGCGGCCCGCGGCCACCGCGCTGCCCCCCGCCCACAGGACCACCAGCGTCCCGACGCCGGCGACGAGGCCCATGAGCGGCGTGAAGTGCGCCTGGGTGCGGGCCAGCGCCGCGCTGGCCTCGCGCAGCGCGCCGTTGGCGTCGGCGAACTCGGCGGCCGCCCGGGGCTCCATGGTGTACGCGCGGACGACGCCCATGCCGGCCAGCCGCTCCTGCACAAGCGTGGACAGCGCGTCCAGGCGCCCCTGCATCGCCAGGGTCCGGGCGGTCACGGTGCTGTTGTAACGCCGCACCAGCACGACGAGCGGCGGCACCGGCGCCATCGCCCACAGCGTGAGCCACGGGTCGACGGCGACCATGGCGGCGAGCGCGCCCACGAACGCCAGCGCGGTGGACACGCCCGAGATGATGCCGAAGCCGGCCAGCGAGCGGACCGCGGGGACGTCGCTGGCCGCCCGCGTCATCAGGTCGCCGGTGGAGTAGCGCGCGAGGACGGCCGGCGGAAACGTCTGGAAGGCGGCGTAGAGCCGGCCGAGCAGGTCGGCGGCGACGTACTGGGCGGCGCCGGCGATGGCGAACCGCGACAGCAGCCGCGCCACGCCGTTGCCGGCCGCGCACGCCAGGATGACCGCGACGTACCCGCCCAGCGCGGCGTCGCGTCCCCGGCTCTGCAGGGCGTCGATCGCCTGCTTGACGGTCCACGGAATGGCCAGCGACATCGCGGTCGCCGCCGCCAGCGCCGCCAGGCCCACGGCGTAGCGCAGCCGATAGTGCGACGCGTGGCGCCAGATCTCGCGGCCCGGAGCGCGCAGGGGCAGTCGCCTATCCGGCGGCGCGGCCGTCGGCGTGCGGCTTGAGGGCGGCGTACACCGCGAACACCGTCGGCGTCGGAACACCCAGGCGCTCGCCCTGTCGCACCGCGCGGCCGTGGAGCGCCTCGATCTCGAGGCGGCGGCCCTGGACGAGGTCGTGGTACATGGACGACAGCGCCTCCGGCGCCAGGCCCTCGGCCGCGCGCACGACCGCGTCGACGACGCCGCCGTCGAGCGCAACGCCCTCGGCCCGGCCCAGCGCGGCGAGCTCCTCGGCGATGAGCCGGTACAGGCGCCACGTCTCCGGCACCGCGCGGATGACGCCGACGGGCGCGCGGGTGAGCGCGGTCGTGCCGGCCTGGGCGGTGATCATGAGGTACTTCTCCCACAGCGCGCGCCGGATGTCCGGCACGACCTCCGCCGGGACGCCGGCGGTAACGAAGACCTCGCGCAGGCGCTCCAGCCGTGGGCTGGCGCGTCCGTCCAGCTCGCCGAGGACGACGCGCCCGCCCAGCCGGTGACTGATCACGCCCGGCGACTCGATGCTGGCGAAGACGTAGGCGACGCCGCCGACCGCGTGATCGGGACCGAGCACGCGGTCCAGCGTCGCCTCGTTGTCGACCCCGTTCTGCAGCGACACGACCGCCGTCCCGGGCCCGAGCGCCGGGCGCAGGGCGGCGGCCGCGGTCTCGGTGTCGAAGGACTTCACGCAGAACAGCACGACGTCGACCGGCGGACGGCCGCGCAGGTCGTCCACGGCTTCGGCCTTCACCGTCCACTCGCCGTCGACGACCGAGCGGATGCGCAGGCCCTGGCGCCGGATCGCCTCCAGGTGAGCGCCGCGGGCCAGGAAGGTCACCGCCGCGCCGGCCCGGACCAGGCGCGCCCCGAAGTACCCGCCCACCCCGCCGGCCCCCACGACCAGCACGCGCATCACCACCACCCGCGCCGCTTGAAGTAGGCGATCATCCCGCCGGCGGTCAGCAGCATCGCGCCGAGCGCCGCCGGGTACCCCCACTGCCACTCCAGCTCCGGCATGTGCTTGAAATTCATCCCGTAGATGGAGGCGATGAACGTCAGCGGGATGAAGATGGTGGCGATGACGGTGAGGACCTTCATGACCTCGTTCAGCCGCTGGTTCTGCACGGACAGGAACACCTCCATCACCGAGACCGCCGTCTCCCGCAACGACTCCACGATCTCCAGGGCCTGCACGGCGTGGTCGTAGGCGTCGCGGAGGAACACGCGCGTCTCCGGCGCGATGAGGGTCGACTCCTCCCGCTGCAGGACGGTCACGACCTCCCGCATCGGCCACACCGCCCGGCGGACGCCGATCAGGTCGTGGCGCAGCCGGGTGAGCTGCAGCAGCGTGGTCCCCGAGGCCGCCGCGCTCAGCGCTTCCTCCTCCAGCGTGTGCATCCGCTCGGCGAGGACGTCGATCACGGGGAAGTAGGCGTCGACGACGGCGTCGATCAGCAGGTAGGCGAGATAGTCGGCGCCGGCCTCGCGGACGCGGCCCCGGGCCTGGCGCAGGGCGGCCCGCACGGCGCCGAAGCAGTCGCCGTCGCTGCGCTCCTGGATGGTGACCACCCAGTCGGCGCCCAGGAACACGCTCACCTGCTCGTCGACGATCGCGGCGGCGGTGGCCGGCGTGGCCGCGCCCTCCCGCGGCTCCAGGCGCATCGTGCGCATGACGATGAACACGTGCTTGTCGAAGCGCTCGACCTTCGGCCGCTGCGGGACGTTGAGGACGTCCTCGAGGGCGAGCGGGTGCAGGCCCAGCCGCTCGCCGAGGCGGGCGAACGTGGCGGGGTCGGCGAGCCCGTCGATGTTGATCCAGGTCAGCTCGCCCGGCGTCATCCGGGCCAGCGCGTCGTCGATGCTCGCGACCCGATCCTCGGCGACGCCGTCCCGGTTGACGGTGGCCACGTCGATGACCGGCGGCTGGGCCGACTCGGCGGCGACCAGCGTGCCCGGCAGCGATCCGGGCCGGATCCGCGAGACCCGCGGCCGCCGCACGCCGAGCGCGGCGCGCCGCTGCTGCCGACCGCGCTTCCAGTTCATCCGCGCCCATGCTCGGGGAGCGCCGCGGGGTTGTCAAGGCGGCCTGTGGTAGAGTCCGACCCCGCCATGACGCTCGATCTCCGCGCGGAGCGGGAGCTCGCCATCGAGCTGGCGCGCGCCGCCGGCACCCTGCTGCACGAGGCCCTCGTCGGTCCGCGTCGCATCGCCTACAAGGGCAGCCCCACCAACCTGGTCACCGAGATGGACGCGCGCGTCGAGACGCTCGTCGTCGACCGGCTGCTGGCCGTCTACCCGGACGACGCGATCCTGGCCGAGGAGCGCGGGGCGCGGGCGGGCCGCTCCGGGCGCCGCTGGATCATCGACCCGCTCGACGGCACCACCAACTACGCGCACGGCCTGCCGCTCTACGCGGTGTCGATCGCGCTGGAGGTGGACGGCCGCGTGCAGCTGGGGGTCGTGCACGATCCGAGCCGGGGCGAGCTGTTCGTCGCCACGCGCGGCGGCGGCGCGCGCTGCAACGATGCGCGGCTGGCGGTCTCGGCGGCCACGACGCTCGACACCAGCCTGCTGGCGACCGGGTTCCCGTACGACATCCGCGACAGGGCCGACAACAACCTGCGCGAGTACGCCGCCTTCGCGGTCCGCGCGCGCGGTGTGCGGCGGCTGGGCTCGGCCGTCCTCTATCTGGCCTGGCTCGCGGCCGGCCGCTTCGACGGCTACTGGGAGCTGCGGCTGGGACCGTGGGACGTGGCGGCCGGCGGCCTGATGGTGGAGGAGGCCGGTGGCCGGCTCACCGACCTGACCGGGGAGCCGCTCGAGCTCGATCGCCCCCGCGTCGTCGCCAGTAACGGCCACATCCACGAGCAGATGCTGGCCGTGCTGCGGGAGGTCCGCGGCACGTGAGCGTCCTCAGCGCGCGGGCGGAGGGGGCGTCGGCGTGGCGTGGGCCCGGCCGTACCGGGCGTCGATCGTCGCGCGGATGTCGGCCGGCGTGCGCCCCCGCCGCGTGGCCTGCATCACGTCACGCGTGATGTCCAGGCACAGGGTTCAGGTGGAAGCGTGGCTCGTCCACGTGGTCCGCTCTCCCGCCTCGCTCTTGATGTAGCAGGCCCGGTTCGAGCCGTGGCCGAGCTCTCCGCAGCCGCAGGTGCACGGCATCCACTGCAGGACGTCGCCGCGCTCGCGGGCGAAGCGGTACAGCTCGGCGGTGTCGCCGGTCCCGGCGAACACGGGCAGCGCCCCGCCCGTGCGCGTCTGGACCTGGTCGCCGATCGGGTCGATCGTCACGGGCTCGTCGGCCGAGCAGGCCACGGCCAGCGCCGCGAGCAGCAGCGCCCGGCTCACGAGGCCCCGGGTGAGACGGGACATGGTGAGGCGGCCGCTCGCGGGCCCGGCGCTCACGGCGCGCCGCGCCCGGGCCGCGCCAGCGGGTACTCCCGGCCGGCGAGACGGATGGCGCCGCCCCCGCTGCCCTCGTCGTACTCGGCCAGGGCGAGCAGCTGGTAGGCCGCGGCCCGGCTCAGGCGCGCCTCGAACGCGCCGCCCTTGACCGCGCAGTAGGGCACGTCGCCGGGACCGATGCGCAGGGTGGCGGGGTCGACGTCCTGCTCGGTCGCGTCGTTGAGCCACGCTCGCAGGGCGTCGCCGCGCCGCTCGACCCGCGTGACGACGAACGGCGCGTCGGCGACCTCGACGGGGATGCGTACGCGCGTCTGGATGAAGTAGCCGGCGGCGTCGCGGCGCAGGCTGGCCCGGAGACTGGCCAGCACGCCGGGGTGCGTGATCTGCACGTCGCCGTCGTGCCAGTCGCCCTCCGCGTCGACCCGCAGCGCCGGCAGCGTCCACTCCGCGGGCGGGGGCGCCGACATCAGAACACCACGCTGGCGAAGCTCACGACCCCCTGGGGATCGGGCCACTGGCCGTAGCGCTGCAGCGTGCCCGCGACGCCGTCCATGGCCCGCAGCAGCGTGTAGATCGGCGACAGGCCGCACACGCGACGGCGATCGTTGTCGCGGCGGGCGCACTCGAAGAACGCCTCGGCGTCGCCGGCCTCGACGGCCGCGAGCATCCGGCGGTCCTCGCGATCGATCACCGACAGCTCGGCGGGCGTCACCGGCGCCGGATCGCCGAAGCGCGGGCCCATGTGGGCCAGGTCGGCGCCGGCGATGAACGTCACCCGACCTCCACGGGCGGCCACGGTCTCGCCGAGGGCGTCGAGGAAGGCGGCCACCCGCTGGTCGTCACCCGGGCGTCGGCCGCGCGCGAGCGCCTCGTGCACGTAGCTGGTCAGGACCGGGACGATCGAGAAGTCGCGCCGCCCGGCGTAGAGGTACTGCAGGAACACCGCCTGGAACTCGATCGAGTGCTCGATGCGGTGCGCCAGCTCGGAGCCGAAGCAGTCCTGGCGCGCGCGACGGGCCAGCGCGTCCACGAAGTCACGATCGGTCCGGGCCGCGCCCAGCGGCGTATCGAAATCCTTGCGGGTGAGCGCGAACGGATGCTCCATGCCCGCGTGGCAGGTGCCGAAGATCACGAACAGGTCGCTCTCGCCCCGCTCGGCGAGCTGGCGATACGCCCACGCGTAGGCCGGACCGCCCCGGTGGAAGTCGATGTGCGGGGCGACCAGGCCGTGAACGCCGCCGCCCCTGAACGCCGCCGGCGGCCCGGGACCGTCCGGCGGCGCGAAGAACCTGTCCATCGCCGCCCGCAGCGGCGTGGGCTCGCCGGCGTAGGCGCCCCCGGCGTGCTGGGCCCGACGGCGGGGCGCCACGAGGAACGTCCGATCGATCGACGTCCGTCGGGCGGCGAAGGCGGGGCTGTCGATGAAGCCCTGCTCGTCCAGCGCCGCCACGAGCTGCTCGATGTGCTCGCGGGCCACCAGCTCGCCGTCTCTCCGCGCGATCTCGGCCTGGATGGCGCCGATGTCGTGGGCGCCGTCCAGCAGCGCCAGGATATCGATCAGGGCGACGGGCAGCATGACGACCGCGCTCGTGTACCCGGCGGGGTCGCGGAGGGCGACGTAGCGCTCGCCGTCCTGCTCGACGGGGAACGCCTCGACGGCGCGCAGGCGAGGCGCGTGGTCGCTCAAGCCTCGAGAAAGTTCAGAGCCGAGGCCACGTAAATACCTGCAGCCTCGGTCAGCTCATCGATCTCGACGTGCTCGTCCACCTGGTGCGGGATGAGTCGGTGGCCGGGCCCGCAGGTCACGATGGGGATCCCGAGTGTCATCCGCAAGATCGTGCCGTCGGTCGAGCCGGGGACGCCGCCGAAGCGCGGTGGCCGCCCGGTCGCCTGGCGCACGCCCCGGACCATGGCGCGCACCAGCGGCTCGCCGCGCTCCACGCGAGTGGCCAGACGATAGCCGTTCACCGGCTGCCACTCGACCGTGGCGCCGGGGCACGCGTCCATGACGCGCTGGCAGGCCGCGTCGATCTCCTTGGCCACCGCCTCGGCATCGGGACCGGGCGTCAGGCGCACGTCGAGCGTGAGCTGGGCCGACGACGGGATCACGTTGGACTGCGGCACCCCCTGCACCGGCGCCAGCGCCGTCGTGGGCGTCACGGTCGGAGGGCGGAGGTGCGGGCTTCGCCGGCACAGGCGGCGCAGACGCCGCTCGAGCGTGGGCGCCTCGCGGAGCAGCGCGCCGACGGCGCTGATCGGGTTGACGCCTGCCTCCGGCATGGCGCCGTGAGCCATCCGGCCGCGGACCGTCACCCGGGCCCACACCACGCCGCGCTGCTCGAGGCACAGCTCGTTCTGCTCGGGCTCGCAGATGATCGCGCCCGTCAGCGCGCGGCCCAGCTCGGTCGAGCACAGGTGGCGGGCGCCCAGCATGTCGCCCTCCTCGTCGACCAGGGCGCCGACGACGAGCCGGCCCGCGAGCGGAACGCCGCTGCGCTTGATGACGGCGGCCGCGATCATCGCCGCCGCCAGGCCGCCCTTCATGTCGGCGCTGCCGCGACCGTAGAGCCGCCCGTCGACGACGTCGCCGCCGAACGGCGGATGAGTCCACTCGCGCGGATCGCCCTCGGTCACCACGTCGGTGTGCCCCTCCAGCAGCAGCGTGGGCCCGCCGTGGTCGTCGCCGAGCACGCCGAGCACGTTGGGACGGCCGGGCGCCACCTCGTGGACCTCGACGGAGAAGCGCTCGGCCCGGAGCCAGCGCTCGACGTGGGCCGCCACCGCGGCCTCGGTGGCGGCGGGATCGCCGGGCCGCACCACGCTGGGGATGCGGACCAGGTCACGGGTCAGCGCAATGAGCTCGTCGCGGTCGATGCGGGAGAGAACGTCACTGACACGCACGGCGCGCCCGGCGCGGCCCGGGCCTACTGCTGGGGGAAGGACAGGATCACCGAGTCCAGACGGATGACGCGGTACTCCTCCAGCGCGATGTAGAAGTAGTGGCCCTCGACCTCCTCCGCGCTCTCCTCGAAGGCCACGATCGTGGTGGTCTCCGGCATGTCGCGGAACGCGTTGGCCCCCTCGTCGAAGCCGTCGCCGCGCGCCACCACCTCGCCGTAGCGGATCGGCGATCCCTTGGGACAGTTCACGCGCACGTCGGCAGGGGGTTCGGCCATCATCCTCACGAGAAGGTTGATGCCGTACACCTTGATGGGAATGTTGGTCATGAGCCTCCTCGAACGACGACTGTACGCTCATGATACCACGCGGCGTCAGGAGGTCTCCGGCGTGGCCTCCGGCATCGAGAGCTGCTCGGTCAGCTCCGGGGCGGCCAGCGGCCGCGGCAGGTGCTCGATGCCCTTGAGCCGCCGGATCTCGTCGCCCTCCCCGGCCCCCAGGTCGCGGAACTCGCGCGCCTTCGGCAGCACGCGCAGCTCGAGGGAGCCCACCGCGTCGTTGTAGGCGCGCACGGACTGCCCGAGCGTCGCCCCGATCCGGTCGACGTGGCCCGCCAGGGTGCGCAGGCGCTCGTACAGCTCGCGGCCGAGGTCGCGGATCTCCTGCGCACTCGCGGCCAGTCGCTCCTGCTTCCAGCCATAGGCGATGGCGTGCAGCAGGGTGATGAGCGTCGTCGGCGTCGCCAGTACCACCCGCTGGCTCATGGCATCCTCGATCAGCGCGGGGTCCTGCTCGACGGCGGCCGCGACGAAGGCCTCGCCGGGCACGAACATCACCACGAGGTCGAGCGAGGTGGCGAACTGCGCCCAGTACGCCTTGCCGCCCAGGGTGATCATGTGCTGCCGCATCTGGGCGGCGTGACGCAGCAGGGCGGCGTGGCGGTCCTCGGGACGGGGGGCGTCGAGCGCGTCGAGGTAGGCGGCCAGCGGCACCTTGGCGTCCACCACGACGTCGCGCTCCCCGGGCAGGTGGACCACCATGTCGGGACGCAGCGCGCCCGCGCTCGTCCTGAGCGTGACCTGCTCGTCGAAGTCGCAGTGGTCGGCCAGCCCGGCCAGCTCGACGACCCGGCGAAGCGTGAGCTCGCCCCACCGCCCGCGGGCCTGCGACCCGCGCAGAGCGGTGACCAGGTTCAGCGTCTCCCGGCGAAGATCCTCGCTGCTGGTCCGCAGCGTGTGCAGCTGCTGCTCCAGCGTGGCGTACGCGCCTTCCCGCCGGCTCTCGAGCTGCTGGGTCTGGCTCTCCACGCGCTGCAGCGCCTCTCGCAGCGGGCTCACGAGCGCCTCGACGGCCTGCTCCCGGCTCCGGAAACGCTCGTCGGCCAGCGTGAGGAAGCTGGTCTGCGTATCGCGCAGCGTGTCGGCGCTGAGCGCCTTGAACGTCTCGGTGAGCTGTCCGCGGGCCTGCTCGAGCAGCGCGCGCTGCTCGCCCACCGAGCGACGCTCCCCCTCCAGGCGCGTCTCGGCCTGCGTGCGAGCCGCCTGCTCGGCGCGCAGCGTCTCGCGCAGGTCGGCGGCGTCCAGCTCGCGCTGGGTCAGCTGCTTGCTCAGCACGTCGGCGCGCGTCTCCATCGCGACCAGGCGCCCCTGCAGGGCCTCGCGCTCGGCGCGGGCGGCGGCCGCCGTCCGCGCGCGCGCGACGGCCCAGCCGAGCGCGCCCCCCACCAGGAGCGCGGCGGCGATCGGGACCGCGTCAAGCACCGGCGCCTCGCCGGCCGCGCCAGTGGCGGCAGACCGCGCGCAGCCCGCACGGGGCGCACACGACCGCGTCGCGACGGTCGCGACAGTCGCCCGACATCCGCGTGTGGCAGAGCGCGAAGTCGTACTTCACCGGATCGGCGGGGTCGATCTGCGCGAGGCGTTCGGTGATCTCCTCGGCCATCCTCCAGTTCCGCGAGCGCCGGCGAGTCAGGCCGATGGCCCGGCTCATGTTCTCGACGTGGGTGTCCACGGGCATCAGCAGCCGGGCGGGGGCGATCGACATCCACAGGCCGAAGTCGGGCGGATCCCGGCGGACCATCCACCGCAGGAACAGGTGCAGACGCTTGCAGGGGCCGCCGGCCGACGGCAGCGGGAACAGGTGCCGGTACCCGCGCGAGAGACGCCCGCGGGGAAACACCTCGCGCAGGTCGGCGTCCAGAAAGGCGCGCGCGAAGCGCTCCAGGGCGGGGCCGATCGGCCCGGCCGGATCGGCGTCACCGGCGCCGAAGCATCTCTCGAGGGTCCCGTGCCGCGCCAGGATGTCGCGCGCGGCCACGCAGAACGCCGCCAGGTCCCGCGGCCGGTTGAACCGGTAGACGAACCCGGCGAAGGCGCCGGCATCGCGGCGGGCGTCGAAGTCGCGAACAAAGGCGGCCGGCGAGGGCGCCATCGCCGTCAGCACGGCGCCCAGGGCGCGACCGAACAGGTCCACGCGCCCGTAGGCGAGGCAGGCGGTGAGCAGGGCCACGATTTCCCGGTCGGCCGCCGACGGAAACCGCAGGGGAAACTCGATCGCGTCGCGCGCGACCCTCGCGCCGTAGTCGAACTCGCGATAGAGCCGCTCGAGCGGCTCGCGGAGCGCGGCGGCTGACGTCATTCGCAGTTCCGCGCGGCATGATACCATGCGACCTCGTCAGGCGATGAGCCGAATTCCCTCGCGCGCGCACCCGCTCGGCGTCGGCGTCGTCGGTCTCGGCGCCATCGGCCGTCGGGTCTGCCAGGCGCTCGACGCGGGCTTGCCGGGTCTGCGGCTGGCCGGCGCCCACTCGCGCACGCGCGACACGGGCGAGGCGTTCCTGAAGTCGCTGGGCGCCCCGGTCCCCTTCCTCTCGCTCGACGAGCTCGTCGAGCGTTGCGACCTCGTCGTCGAGGCCTCGACCCAGGCGCACCTGCAGGAGATCGCGCCGAGGGCGCTGGGCGCCGGCCGCGACCTGGTCGTGCTGTCGTGCGGGGCCCTGCTCGGTCGCGCCGACTGGGTGGCGCTGGCCGAGGCGAATCACTGCCGCATCCTGGTGCCGTCGGGCGCCATCGGGGGCCTCGACGCGGTCAAGGGCGGCGCCGTGGGCCCGATCACGTCGGTGACGATGGAGAGCCGCAAGGCGCCGGCGGGCTGGGCCGGCGCGCCGTGGGTGGTGCAGCAGAAGATCGACCTCGACGGCATCCGCGAGGAGACGCTCATCTTCGAAGGGCCGGCCACCGCCGCCTGCCCGGCGTTCCCCGCCAACGTCAACGTGCTCGCCGCCCTCTCGCTGGCCGGCATCGGGCCGGAGCGGACGACGACGCGCATCTTCGCGGTGCCCGGCCTGGCGCGCAACACGCACCGCATCAGCGTCGAGGGCGAGTTCGGCTCGCTCACCGTCGAGGTTCGCAACGTGCCGTCGGAGAACCCGCGCACCGGGCGCCTGTCCTACCTCTCGACGATCGCCCTGCTCCGCGACCTCGGCGCCACGCTCCAGGTCGGCACCTGAGCGCGGGCTCGATCGGGGCCGCGTTCGACCGCATCGCCGAGCAGTACGCCGCCGACTTCGCCGACGAGCTGTCGCGCAAGCCCTACGACGTCGAACGGCTGGGGATCTTCGCCGGCCGCTGCCGCGACGGCGTCGTGCTGGACGTGGGCTGCGGGCCGGCCGGGCACGTCGGAGCCTTCGTGAGCGGGCTGGGCCCGCGCGTCGTCGGGGTCGATCTCTCCGCGCGCTCGGCCGTCCTGGCGCGACGTCGGCAGCCCGCGCTGCGGTTCGTCGCCGCCGACGTGCACGCCTTGCCGTTCGCCGGCGGCGCCGGTGGCGGCGTCGTCGCCTTCTACTCGCTCATCTACACCGCCGACCCGAGCGCCGCGCTGGCCGAGTTGCGCCGGGTGCTGCGGCCGGGCGCGCCGCTGCTGGTCGCCGTGCACGGCGGCGAGGGCTCCCGGCACTTCGACAGCTACAAGGGCGTGCCGGTGGACGTCGACCTGCACCTGCGGCAGCCCGAGGCCTTCGCGGCGCAGGTGGGCGCGGCCGGCTTCGCGCTGGACGCCGTCGACGTGCGCCCGCCCTACCCGTTCGAGCACGCCACCCCGCGCGTCTACGTCGCGGCCCGCGCCGCCTAGCGCGACCGCCGCGCTGGGCCCGGCGCGGCCCCCGGTCGTCCCGGCCGGCTCAGGCGAAGGCGGAGGCGTGAATCTCGACGGGGTAGCCGCGGGCCAGCGCGCGCACGAGCGAGGGCGGCGTGAGGACGCGCACCGCGGCGTCGCTCGTCGGCGGCGCCGCGGCGCCATAGCCGGTCGGCGACCACGGCCGCAGCGCGCCGTCGCGCAGGAGGCACGGCCGATCGCGGCCGTCGATCACCATGGCGCCGTCGGGCAGGCGCGACGGTCGCTCGCCGTGGGTGCGTCGGGCCCGCGAGGCGTCGAGGCGCTCGGCGTGGAGGACGCGGTCGATCTGCTCCGCCGACGGCGGTCGCGGCGTCGAGCGGTCCGCGACCCAGTGCGCGCGAAGCATCAGGTACCGCCCGCGCTGGCACTCCATGCACGGACGGTGGCCGGCCGCCAGCGCGGTCGCCTCGTCGAGGAAGAACAGCTCGGTGTAACGGCCCGGCGTCATGATCGGCCGGCGCCGGCCCTTGAACCGCAGCAGGCAGATGATCCACCGCCGGCCGGCGAACGCGCGACGGATGCGGCCCTCGGCGTCGTGCAGGCACCCCCGGTTGCCCATGAGACTGCCGCGGGCCGGCGTCGCGATCAGCTCGCCGGAGGGCGTGACCCGGTTCTGCCGCGGCACCGCGGCCTCAGCCCTGCACGCTCTCCAGGAACCGCTCGGCCTCCAGCGCCGCCATGCAGCCGGTGCCGGCCGCCGTCACGGCCTGACGCCAGCTGAAGTCGGCGACGTCGCCGGCGGCGAACACTCCGGGTACGGACGTCCGGGTGGTGCCGGGCACCACCTTCACGTAGTCGTTCGGCAGCAGCTCGACCTGGCCGCGCAGCAGCCCGGTGTTGGGCTGGTGGCCGATGGCGACGAAGAGGCCGTCGACCGGCAGCTCGGACACCGCGTTCGTCTTGAGGTTGCGCAGCTGCAACGCCCGGACCTTGCCGGCCGCGGGATCCGCGACGCGCTCGACCACGCTGTCCCACACGAAGCCGATCTTCGGGTTCTTGAACGCCCGCTCCTGCATGATCTTCGAGGCGCGCAGCGCGTCGCGCCGGTGGACGACCTGCACCCGGCGGCCCAGCCGCGCCAGGTAGAGCGCTTCCTCGATCGCGGAGTCCCCGCCGCCCACCACGACGATCTCCTGGTCCTTGAAGAAGAAGCCGTCACAGGTGGCGCAGGTGGACACGCCGCGGCCCATCAGCTCCCGTTCCCCCGGCACGCCGAGCATCCGGGCGGAGGCGCCGGTGGCCACGATGACGGCCTCGGCGCCGTACGCGGTGTCGCCCACCCGGACCTCGAAGGGCCGGCGCGAGAAGTCGACCGCCGTCACGTCCTCGGCGATCATGTCGGTGCCGAACCGCTCGGCCTGCTTGCGCATCGTCTCCATCAGCTCCGGCCCCATCACGCCGTCGACGAAGCCGGGAAAGTTCTCCACCGTGGTCGTGAGCATGAGCTGACCGCCGGACTGCAGGCCGGACACCATCAGGGGGGCCAGGTTCGCCCGCGCGGCGTAGATCGCCGCCGTGTACCCGGCCGGACCCGAGCCGACGATGATCACCTTGCGTGTCGTCATGACCTCGAGATCGCCCTCCTGGCCGTTGAGATGCAGGATCCGATCCAGCCGATCCTCAGGTCCCGACGATGTCCTCGAGCTCGGCGAGGTCGCAGATCTCGTAGTGAGGCGCCGGGATGCCCGGCGGCAGGGGGTCGCGCGCGGGATTGATCCAGGCGGCGCCCATGCCCATGGCGTGAGCGCCGGCCACGTCGATGTCGGCGCGATCGCCGACGAACAGGGTCGCGCGCGCCTCGGCGCCGGTGCGGCGGATGGCCTCCGCGAAGATGTCCGCGCGCGGCTTGCGCCAGCCCACCTCGTCGGAAACCACGACCGCATCGAACAGGTCGCGCACGCCGGCGGCCTCCAGGATGCCCAGGGCCGTGGGCGTGTAGTCGAAGTTCGAGACCACCGCGAGCCGGTGCCGCCGGGCCAGCCGCTCCAGCAGCGCTCGGTGATGCGCCGGGAACCGGGCCGCCCGGGCCAGCTCGCGACGATGGGTGTCGATGAGGGTGACGTCCAGGTCCGGCGGCAGCTGGCGCACGTCGAGGGCCAGGCGGCGAAAGAAGTCCGCGAACCGCTCGCGCGCCGGCACCTCGCGGTGGTCGATCGCGCGCAGCCGCTCGGCTTCCTGCCAGGAGGCGAGCAGCGCCGCGTAGCAGCGCTCCAGCGTCACCGCGGGCGCGTGGCGGGCCAGCACGGCGTGCAGGTGCCCCGCCGTGGAGCGGACGCGCTTACCGTCGATCTCGACGAGGGGCAGCCGGTCGCGCTCGAAGTGCACCAGCGTGTCGAACAGGTCGAAGAACACGGCGGTGTAGCTCACGGCAGAGGCTTCCGCTTCGCGTACCCCTCGTCGAGCCCGTGCCAGTAGGCGATGCGCGTCTCGCCGTACCGCCAGCAGAGGTTGACCACCTGGCCCCGGCGCCGGTGCGGGAAATCCACCAGTCCCGTCTCGACGTCCTTCGTGACGCCCCCGAGGCCCTGGATGGCCCGCAGGCCTTCCTGCACGGCGGGGGTGCAGCGCTCGAGCCGCTCGCGCGCCGTCCGCCACGCCGCCTGGTCCACGACGCCGCCGCCGGCCACGGTGATCCGCTGCTGCTCGGCCTCCAGCCACCCCCGGGCCTCGCGTCCCTCGGCGTGGGCCGCCATCACGCGGGCCATGATCTCGGTCAGCCGCGGGATGAGGGGCTCGACGTCCTCCGGCTCGAAGTAGCGGTCAGGCACGGCGCGACGACAGTCCCCGCTCCACGAACACCGCGTGCACTTCCCGGGGGCCGTGGACACCGCGGGTGAGGGTCAGCTCGATGTCGGCGGTCCGGCTCGGGCCGGTGATGAAGTTGATGGACGCCCCGCGCCACGGCGGCGGGGAGCCGTCGTGCCAGGCCTCGAGCACGAGGCCCACCTGGACCAGCGACTCGACGAGCGCCTCGCGGTCGAAGACGGCCACGTGGCAGGTCGGCAGCAGCGATGCGGAGCGCGGCCGCCCGGCCCCCGACACGACGACCAGCGTCCCCGTCTCCGCCACCGCCAGGTCGGCGCCGGTCACGCCGAGGTCGGCGGCGGCCGCCACGGCCCGGCGCCGCTCGCGCTCGCGGGGGTCGACCTCCGCGTCGGTCGCGGCGGTCGTCGGCAGGCCGTGGGCTGTCAGCGCGGGCGCCACGTCCACGCCGAGCGCGTCCGCGTGCCAGGCGACCGCGCGCTGCATCCCCCGCTCGCGCGCGATGGCGACGATCGTGGGCGCCACGTCCCGGGCGTCGGCCACCCGGTGGAGGACACCGCCGACCCGCTCGAACTCGCGTTTGAAGCCCGCGAGGCTCTCGGGCCAGCGCTCGGCCATCTCCCGGCGCAGGACGTCGAGTTGCTCGCGCGGGCGCGCCGGCCGGCCGGTGGGCCGCGAGGCTGGCAGCCCGGTCGCGCGGCCCATCTCCGCGCGGATCCGCGCGAGGAAGGCGGCCCGGTCCATCAGCGGCGGCCCTCGCGCTCGAGATCGGCCCAGCGCTCCTGGAACGTGCGGGCGGCGATTGGCGGCAGGTCGCGCGTGCGCGTCCACTCGCCGAGGAACAGCGGCACACGCCGGATCACGGCGCCACGCACGAACGGCCGCTGGAGCACGCGGCCGATCCTGGCCGCGGCCCGGTAGAGGGGCGGCCGCTGCAGCAGCCAGCCGAGGAGGCCGAACACCGCGCGCTCCGTCCACGGCGCGATCCGGCGCTCGCTCACGTCCCGGCGCAGCTCGATCAGCATCCGCGGGATGTCGATACGCACCGGGCAGGCGTCGGCGCAGGCGCCGCACAGCGACGAGGCGTGGGCCAGCTCCCGCACCGACTCGCTGCCGTTGAGCATGGCGGTGAGCAGGATGCCGATCGGCCCGGGATAGGTGTGGCCGTAGGCGTGGCCGCCGATCTGCCGGTAGACCGGACACACGTTCAGGCAGGCGCCGCAGCGCAGGCACGCCAGCGCCTCCCGGAGCGGACCGGCCAGCTGGCCGACGCGGCCGTTGTCGAGCAGCACGAGGTGGAACTCCTCGGGCCCCTCGAGCTCGCCCCCGCGCCGGGGGCCGTCGACGAGCGAGGTGTACACCGACAGCTTCTGGCCGGTGGCGCTCTTGGCGAGGATGGCCAGGAACACGGCGAGGTCGGTCATGGACGGGATGACCTTCTCGACGCCCATCACGGCCACGTGCACGCGGGGCAGCGAGGTGACCATGCGCCCGTTGCCCTCGTTGGTGACCAGCACGATCGTGCCCGTCTCGGCCACGCCGAAGTTGGCGCCGGTGATCCCCAGGTCCGCCTGCAGGAACTTCTCCCGCAGCTCGGCCCGGGCGATCCGCGTCAGCACCTCGGGATCGGGCTCGGCCTCGCGCCCGAGCTCGCGCGTGAACAGCTCGGCCACCTGGCCCTTGGTCTTGTGGATGGCGGGGGCGATGATGTGCGAGGGGCGCTCGTGGGCGAGCTGGATGATGTACTCGCCGAGGTCGGTCTCGACCGGGGTGACCCCCGCCGCCGCCAGCGCCTCGTTCAGGTGGATCTCCTCGGTCGCCATCGACTTCGACTTCACGGCCATCCGCGCGCCGGCGCGCCGCGCAACGTCCAGCACGATGCGGCGCGCCTCGTCGGCGGTGGCCGCGTAGTGGACGTGCCCGCCCCGGGCCTCGACGTTGTCGATCAGCCGCTCCAGGTGGTGGTCGAGGCGCTGGAGCGTCGCCTCCTTGATCTCCCGCGCGCGGTCGCGGAGCGCGTCGCCGCCCGGGAACCCGGCGAAGGCTTCCCGGCGCAGGTCGATGAACTTCGTGGTCGCGATGCTGAGCGCTTCCTGCAGGAACGAGTCGCGCAGGGCGCGGCCGGCGCGCTCGCGAAACGGCGTGTCGAGCGAGGGCTCGCTCACCGCGGGTCGTCCACGGGCTCCAGCACCTCGGCCAGGTGCAGGGCCCGCACCGGCGAGCGGCGACGAGACAGGCCGCCGCGCATCTGCATGAGACACCCGGCGTCGCAGGCCACGACGGCCTCGGCGGCGGTGGCCTCCACGTTGGCCAGCTTCTTGTCGAGGATCGCGCTGGACACCTCGGGCAGCCGCACCGCGAAGGAGCCGCCGAAGCCGCAACACTCGTCGCAGCCCGGCAGCTCGACGAACTCGGCGCCGGGCAGGCCGCGCAGGAGCGCCCGGGGAGTCTCCGACTCGTGCAGGCCGCGCAGCAGGTGACACGAGTCGTGGTAGGTGAGCCGCCCGGCGACCGCGCTGCGGAAGCGGCGGACGCCCCGCCGGCGGACGAGGAACTGCGACAGCTCGAGTGTGCGAGAGGCCAGCCGCTCGGCGGCCGCGCGCTCGCGCGGGACGCGCAGGAGCCCGGCGTACTCGTGCTTCACCATCCACGCGCACGAGCCCGACGGCACCACCACCTGCTCGGCGTCGCCGAAGAGGGCCACGGTCCGCCGGGCCGCCGCGGCGGCGGCGGCGTGGTAGCCGGAGTTGAACAGCGGCAGTCCGCAGCACGTCTGCCCGGCCGGGCAGGCCACGGCCACGCCGAGATGCCGCAGGAGCCGCACGATCCGCTCGCCGACCTCCGGATAGAACACGTCGCCCAGGCAGGTGACCATGAACGCGACCGTGGCGGCGGGCGCGTGATCCGCACGGTCGGCAGGTAGCCTGCTCGTCACGGCACCCGGGGCTCCGTCACGCGTGCGGCGGCGGCGGCGAGACCAGCACCAGGAGCAGCAGCCGCGCCCCGGAATCGTTGACGACGCCGTGGGCCGCCCCCGCCGCGGCCACGATGGCCTCGCCGGCCTCCAGCGCCTCCTCGACGGCGCCGACCGTGAAGCGGCCGCGGCCCTCGAGGACGACGTAGACCTTGTCCTGGTCGTCGTGCGTGTGGACCTTCTGGGCCTGACCGGGCTCGAGCGCGTACAGGTCGAGGTGGACTCGCGCGGTGGCGCCGAGCGTGATCTTCGCCATGCGCTCGGGCGAGAACCGCGCGTGGTCGCGCAGCCGGATCTTCACGGGCCGTTCACGCCCGCGGCGCGGGCCAGCAGCGTCACCGGGTGCACGACGTCGAGCGCGCGTCCGGCCGCGCGCGCCCCCTTGGCGATCTGCAGCAGGCAGCCGGCGTTGGCGGCGGCGACGACGCCGGCGCCGGTCTCGGCGATGCGCGCGAGCTTGAGGGCGAGCAGACGGTCGGCCATGTCCGGCTCGAGGATATTGTAGACGCCGGCGCTGCCGCAGCAGAGATCGCTGTCGGCGAGCTCGACCAGGCGGAGCCCCGGGATGCGCCGCAGCAGCGCCCGCGGCGCGGACCGCACGCGCTGGCCGTGGGCGAGGTGACAGGCGTCGTGGTACGTCACCGTGAGCGGCAACGCCCGGAGCGGCAGCTCGGCGTCCACCAGCAGCTCGAGCACGTCGCGCCCGCGGTCGCCGAGGCGGGCGGCCGCCGTCTCCGGCAGCCAGTGCCTGTAGGCACGCATCGCCGATCCGCAGCCGGCCACGTTCGACACGACGTGGTCCACGTCGGGCGGGAAGGCCGCGGCCAGCGCCCGCGCGCGCTCCTGGTAGGCGTCGGCGCGGCCGGCGTGCAGCTCGAGGGCGCCGCAGCAGCCCTGCCCGCGCGGCACGAGCACGTCCCAGCCGGCCAGCGACAGCAGGCGCACGGTGTCGCGATTCACGTCCTGGAAGAGCACGCGCTGCACGCAACCGGTGAGCACGGCGACGCGGCCCCGCGAACGGCCGCGGGCCGGGACGTACTCCGGCAGCGCCGTGGGCTCCGGGATCTGCCCCAGCAGCGCGTCCAGGGCCGCCACCCGCGGAAACCACGTCAGCAGCCGGCTGGCCCGCACGAGCCGCTGCAGCCCCCAGCGCTGGTACCGGCGTGCGAGGCCCAGCGCCGCGGTCAGACGGGCCGGATGCGGGAACACCGAGAAGAGCAGCGTCTGCAGCCACCGGTGGGACTCGCCTCCGCGATCGCCGACGTCGGCGCGCGCCCGCTCCAGGAGGCTGCCGAACCGCACGCCGGCCGGGCAGGCGGTCTCGCAGGCCCGGCAGCCGAGGCAGAGGTCGAGGTGACGGGTGTACGTCGGGGTCGGGGCGAGCCGTCCTTCCGCGACCGCGCGCATCAGGTAGAGACGGCCGCGCGGCGAGTCCATCTCCTCGCCGAGCACGCGGTACGTCGGGCACTGGGGCAGGCAGATCCCGCAGTGCACGCAGGCGCGCAGCATGGATGTCGCGTCCGGATCCGTCAGGGTGGGGCGCATCAGATGGCGCCGACGAAGCGGCCCGGATTCAGCGTCCGCTGGGGATCGAGCTCCAGCTTGAGCGCGCGCATGAGCTCGAGGGCGGCCGGGGCCACCGTCCCCCACGGATCGACGCGGGCCCGCAGGTCCGCGTCCGCGCGCTCGATCACCACGCTCCCGGCGTCGGCGGCGACGAAGGCCCGCAGGCGCTCGACCGCGCCGGCCAGCAGGCCGGGATCGGCGGGGCCCACTGCAATGCGTAGCACTCCCAGCGGCGCACAGGCGGTCGTCACGACGCCGTCGGCGCCGGCCAGCGCGGCCCGCGCCTCGGCGAGGGTCGCGGCCGTCCGGCTGGCGAGCGTCGTGATCCGCAGGCACGTGGCCCCGGTGCCGGCGAGCATGCGGTCGTAGGTTCGCCAGAAGGCGGGGCCCATCGTCTCCACGCGTGCGGCCCGCCCGGCAGCCGTCATCACCGCCGCCTCCTGGGCGCGCACGGCCGGCTCGACGCTGCCGAACGAGATCGCCAGGCCGGCGGCGGCCGCCGGTAGCCCGCTCGCGGTCAGCGCCGCCGCGTCAAGCATCTCCAGGCGGCTGGGCTGCAGCGTGGAGTCGACGAGCGCAGCCGCCAGGCGGGCGGCGTCGTCGAGACTCGCCATCGACACCAGGCAGGTGGCCTCCGCCTCCGGCAGGGGGTGCAGTCGCAGCGTCAGCTCGACGATTAGGGCCAGGGTGCCGAGGGAGCCGACCAGGAGCTTCGGCACGTCGTAGCCCGTGACCGACTTGACCACGCGCGCGCCTCCCCACGTCAGCACGCCGTCGGCCTGCACGAAGCGCACGCCCAGCAGGAGATCTCGCATCGTGCCGTACCGCAGGCGCAGCGGCCCGCTGGCGCCGGTGGCGGCGATCCCGCCGACCGTCCGCTCGCTCCAGCCGGGTGGGTCGAGCGGCAGCGCCTGCCGGTGGGCGGCCAGCCGCGTGGCCAGCGCGCCGGCGGTGACGCCGGCCTGCACGGTGGCCGTCATGTCCTCCGGATTGTGCTCGAGGATCGCGTCGAGCCCGGCGAGGTCGAGCACGACGTCCAGGCGCGCGGGCGGCGGGCCCAGCGTCATCGCCGTGCCGCGGCCGCGCGGCGCGACCGCCAGCTTCTCGTCGTGGGCGAGCGCCAGCACCCGCGCCGCGTCCTCCACCGCCCGCGGCCGCACCACCCACCGCGGCTCGTGTCCGTCGACCGCGGCGGCCGCGCGCGCGGCGGGCTCGGCGCTGACGCCGTCGCGGCCGACGATCTCGGCGAGCGCGGCGCCGAGGGTGCGCGCGGTGACGCTCACACCCAGGTCCCGACCGGGAGCGACGGCCGGGCCGGTCGGAAGGCCTCGCCGCAGGCCGGGTGCGCGGGCAGCAGCTTGCCGGGGTTCATGAGACGGTCGGGATCGAACACGCCGCGCAGGCGGTACATGAAGTTCAGGTCGGCGTCGGCGTACTGCAGGGACAGGCTGTCGCACTTGTCCAGGCCGATGCCGTGCTCCCCGGTGACGCTGCCGCCCAGGGCGATGCACGCCCGCAGCAGCGCTTCGTTGGCCTCCTTCGCCCGGCCCAGCTCGTCGGGCCGACGGTCGTCGTAGCAGATCATCGGGTGCAGGTTGCCGTCGCCGGCGTGGAAGACGTTGGCGATGAGCAGGCCGTAGCGCTCGCCGATCGCGACCACCTCGCGCATGATCTGCGGCAGCTTCGAGCGCGGGACCACCGCATCCTGCAGCAGGTAGGCCGCGGTGAGCCGGCCCACGGCGCCGGCGGCCTCCTTGCGCCCCTTCCAGAGCAGGGCGCGCTCGGCCTCGTCGCGGGCGACGCTCACCGACAGCGCGCCTCGCTCGCGACACAGCGCCGCCGCGCGCTGGGCCTGGGTCTCGACCTCGGCGCGCGGGCCGTCCAGCTCGATGAGCAGCACCGCTCCGGCGTCCTCGGGGTACCCGGCGCCGGTGCCGGCGTTGATGGCCCGGATGATGGCCTCGTCGAGCATCTCCAGCGCGGCCGGGATCATGCCGGACGCGATGATGGCCGAGACGGTCTCCGAGGCCTCCACGATGGTGCGGAACGCGGCGAGCACGGTCTTGACCGCCTCCGGCAGGTGCGTGAGGCGCACCGTCACCGCGGTCACCAGCCCGAACGTGCCCTCGGACCCGACGACGACGCCCGTGAGATCGTACCCGGGCCCGTCGACGGTCTTGCCCCCGAGCCTCACCATCTCGCCCTGCCCGGTCACCACCTCGAGACCGAGGACGTGGTTGGTGGTGATGCCGTACTTGAGGCAGTGCGGACCACCCGCATTGGTGGACACGTTGCCGCCGATGGAGGACACCATCTGGCTGGAGGGATCGGGCGCGAAGAACCAGCCCCGGTCGTGCACGGCGTTCGACAGCCAGAGGTTGATCAGGCCGGGCTGGACGGTCGCGCAGCGGTTCGGGAGATCGACCTCCAGGATCGACGCCATACGGTTCATGCCCACCATCACGCCGCCCCGGGGAGCCATGGCGCCGCCGATCAGCCCGGTGCCCGAGCCGCGCGGGACGATGGGCACCGCCGCCGCGCGACACAGCCGCGCGATCTCCTGCACCTGCTCGGCCCGGGTCGGCAGCACGACCACGTCGGGCGCTCCCTTGTAGAACGTATGCATGTCGCACTCGTACGTCATCCGGCCCTCGGGCGTGGCGACGATCCCGTCGCGCCCGACGATCCCCTCCAGCGCCGCCAGCACGTGCGCACTCAACCCCATGGCAGCCTGCAGTGTACTCCGTCACGCGCAAGATCAGACCGCCACTCGAATCGAACCGTCGAACGATGGCAACGAGCAACGGCGCGGCAGACGAACCTCAGACGGCTGACCGTCCCGCTAACAAGGAGATCGAAGGTCTGTGCGGCCACGGAGGTGACGGGTCAACCCGACCGGACCGAGGCGGCCCTCGCCCGGAGTCAATGCCCGCGGAGCATGCGGTCACCTTCGAGCGCCGGCTTTGCCGGCGCAATCCTCGGTCGGCGGGGAGGCAGGGAGGAGCACGCCGCCAGGCGTGCGACGACCGTCGGAGGGGGCTAGGCCCCCTCCGAGGACGCTAGCCCCCCTCCGAGATCCTCCACGTATCACCCGAGACCAGCAGCTTGGCGATGTCGCCGGGGCCGCGCTCGGAGAGGGCGCGCTGCTCCTGGTCGATCAGGACGTCCTCGTAGATTGACGCCTCGACGTCGAGCAACACGCCGATCGGCACCGGGAAGTCCGGCGCGAACAGGTCGGCGAGGAGCTTGGCGGCGTTCACGTTCTTGTCGTCGTGGATCCAGAGCGCGCTCTCCGGCACGCTCTTGGCGTCCACCACCTTCGGGGTGACGCCCTCCATGATGACCGCCTTGCGCGCGTCGGGGGGTCCGAAGAGCAGCGGCTTGCCCGGCTCCAGCCGCAGCTCGTAGGCCAGGCGCGACTCCTTGTCGTAGACGACGTTCCACGCCAGGTGGTTGTAGACGTTGCAGTTCTGGAGGATCTCGAGGAACGCGGTGCCCCGGTGGGCGGCCGCCCGCTTCAGCAGCTCGTCCATGTGCGGGATGTTCCGGTCCACCGTGCGTCCCACGAACGTGGCGCCGCAGCCGAGCGCGAACGCCAGCGGGTTCACGGGACGGTCGGCGGAGCCCAGCGGCGTCGACTTCGTCACCTTGCCGAGCTCGCTGGTCGGCGAGTACTGGCCCTTGGTGAGGCCGTAGATCCGGTTGTTGAAGAGCAGCACGGTGACGTCGACGTTGCGGCGCAGCACGTGCAGCATGTGGTTGCCGCCGATGCTGAGCCCGTCGCCGTCGCCGGTGACCACGAACACCTTGAGGTCCGGCCGGGCGACCTTGAGGCCGGTCGCCATCGCGGGCGCGCGCCCGTGGATGGTGTGGAAGCCGTAGGTGTTCATGTAGTACGGGAACCGGCTGGAGCAGCCGATGCCCGAGATGAACACGATGTTCTCCTTCGGGATCCCGAGGTCCGGCATCGACTTCTGGATGGCGCTCAGGATGGCGTAGTCCCCGCACCCGGGGCACCAGCGAACGTCCTGGTCGGACTCGAAGTCCTTCTTCGTGTACTTCGGCGCGGCGGCGCCCGCTCCGGTCCCGCTCATTTCGGACTCCCGGTCAGCTGGTTGATGGCGTCCTCGATGTCCTCGCTGGCGAGCGGCAGGCCCCGCACCCGGTTGAAGCCGACGGCGTCGACCAGGTACTCGGCCCGCAGCACCCGCACCAGCTGACCGCTGTTGATCTCGGGCACCAGCACCTTGCGGTACTCGCGCAGGATGTGGCCGAGGTCGGGCGGGAGCGGGTTGAGGTGGCGGAGGTGCACCGACGCCACGGACTTGCCGGCCGCCTGCGCGCGCTCGACGGCGGCGGTGATCGATCCGTACGTCCCCCCCCAGCCCACCACCAGCAGGTCGCCGGTGGCCGGGCCGTTGATGGACGTCGGCGGGATCTCCTGGCCCACCCGTCGCACCTTCTCCGCGCGCGTGCGGACCATGTGATCGTGGTTCTCGGGGTCGTAGGAGATGTTGCCGGTCACGTCCTGCTTCTCGATGCCGCCGATGCGGTGCTCGAGACCCGGCGTGCCGGGTCGCACCCACGGCCGGGCCAGCGTCGCGGGATCGCGCAGGTACGGGAAGAAGCCCTCCTTCTCGGTCCGGAACTGCACGTCGATGGGCGGCAGCGTGGTCGGGTCCGGGATCAGCCACGGCTCCGAGCCGTTGGCCAGGAAGCCGTCGGAGAGCACCATCACGGGGACCATGTACTTGATCGCGATGCGCACCGCCTCGTAGGCCACGTAGAAGCAGTCGCCCGGCGTGGCCGGCGCCAGCACGACCGTCGGCGACTCGCTGTTGCGGCCGTAGAGCGCCTGCATGAGATCGGCCTGCTCGGTCTTGGTCGGCATCCCCGTCGAGGGCCCGGCCCGCTGGATGTTCAGGATCACCAGCGGCAGCTCGGCGGTGACGGCGAGGCCGATCGCCTCACCCTTGAGGGCGATCCCGGGACCGCTCGAGCACGTGACGCCGATGGCGCCGCCGAACGAGGCCCCGATGGCCGCGGTGACCGCGGCGATCTCGTCCTCGGCCTGGATCGTGCGGACGCGGAACCGCTTGTGCATCGCCAGCTCCTCGAGGACGCTGGAGGCCGGCGTGATCGGATAGGCGCCGTACACGATCGCCAGCCCGGATCGCTGGGCGGCGGCGAGCAGCCCCCAGGCCAGGGCGCGGTTGCCCGTCATGGCGCGGTAGAGTCCCGGCGCCATCTCGGCCGGCTCGACGCGGTACGACTCCTCGAAGAACTCCGCGGTCTCCCCGAAAGCGTGACCGGCCTTGAGCACGCGCGTGTTGGCCTCGGCGATCGCCTCGCTCTTGACGAACTTCTTGTTGATCCACTCGAGGGTGGGCTCGAGGGGGCGCGTGTAGATCCACGACACGAGGCCGAGGGCGAAGAAGTTCTTGGTGCGGTCCTTCTCCTTGGTGTCCAGCTTGAGGTCGGCGATGGCCTGGTGCGTGAGCCCGGTCATGTCGACCTTGTGCAGCCGGTAGCGCTCGGCCAGAGCCGGCTCCTCGAGCGGGTTGGCGGCGTAGCCCGCCTTGTCGAGGTTGCGCTTCTCGAACGCGGCGGTGTTGACGATCAGCAGGCCGCCCGGCTTGAGATCGCCGAGGTGCACCTTCAGCGCGGCCGGGTTCATCGCGACCAGGCAGTCGAGCCGGTCGCCCGGCGTGTACACGCGCTGGCTGCCGAACTGCAACTGGAAGCTCGACACGCCGAACAGCGTGCCGGCCGGGGCGCGGATCTCGGCCGGGAAGTTGGGCAGCGTCGCGAGGTCGTTGCCGGCCCAGGCCGATTCCGTCGTGAACTGCTCGCCCGTCAGCTGCATCCCGTCACCGGAGTCGCCCGCGAAGCGGATCACCGCGCGATCCAGCTCCTTGCGCGTCTTGCCGGCTCCCTTGACGGGCGTCGCCGTCTCGCTCATTGCCTGTTCCTCTCTGGCATCCCTGGCAGTTGTAGGCCGCGCATCCCGACCGGACACGCCCCCCGCGTCTCCACCGCGCACACCCCGCCCCGACGCGAGCTCGGTACCGGGATGACCGCTGAGTCGGCCCACCGGCGGAGTGCCGGTGCAGGCTTCGGCAGGGCGTACGCCATCTTATCGGACGACCCCGGGCGAGGCAAGATTTATCGCCCTCTTAGCCCGCGTCGATCTCGTGCGGCCGCTTCAGCGTGTCGCCGGGCGGAAGATTCAGGACGGCCTCCGGGAACAGGCCGGCCAGCCAGCGGATCACGTCGTTCACCGTGACCACGCCCAGCGGCCGCCGCTCGGCGTCGACCAGCGGCACCGTCCGGTAGCCCGCGACGCTCATGGAGTGCACCGCGTACGCCACGCGGTCGCCCGCGCCGAGCGCGTCGGGATCGCGGGTCATCACCGCGCCCAGTGTCGTCTGGCGCGGATCGCGGCCCTGCCCGGCCACGCGGGTCAGCACGTCCCGCTCGGTGAAGATCCCGATCAGGCGCTGCTCGCCGTCGACGATCAGCACGCCGGCCTGTCGGCGGGCCAGCATGCGCTCGATGGCCTCCTGGACGGTGGCGTCCTCGCGGAGGCACACCGGCTCGGCCGGGCCGAGCACGGTGATCCTGTCATTCAGCAGGGCACCCCGGATCTCCTGGAGCTCGTTCTCGACCATCTCGGGATCGATCTCGTCGAAGTCTGTCATCCAGCCCCTCCCCTTCACGACCCCCCGCATCCGCAGCCAACCAACGGCGTCACGCCGGGGCCGCCGCGCCGTCCTGCGCGCGCTCGACGGTCCGTGAGGGCGGCGCCTCGCTGCCCTCGTGCAGCATCTGCACGAACCGCTCGGCGGTCGGCGTCAGCGGCTTCTGGCGGCGGTGCACGATGCCCACCGGGCGGACCAGGTCCGGCATGGCCACGTCCACGGCGGCCAGCGTCCGGATCGAGGCCTCCTTCTGCACCGTGCGGCGCGGCAGGATGCTGATCCCGGCCGCGATGATGATCGCCTGCTTGATGGTTTCGATGTTGTCGAACTCCATGACGATGTTCACGCGAACGTTGTGCTGGCGCAAGGCCCGATCGATCGCCTTGCGGATGGTGAGCCCGGCGTCGAAGGCCACGAACGCCTCGCCGGCCAGCTCGGCCGGCATCACGACCCGACGGCGGGCCAGGCGGTGCTGCGGGTGGCAGACCAGCGCCATCGGCTCGTCGCGCAGCGGCACCACGCGCAGCGCCCGCTCGGCCGGCGGATAGGACATGACCCCGATGTCGGCCTCGCCCGTGAGCACGGCCTCCACGACCTTGTGCGGGTGCAGGCACTCGAGCTGCACGCGCGCCTCGGGGTAGAGCGACATGAACTGCTGCATCGGCCGGCTCATGTCGTGCAGGCCCACCGAGTAGATCGCCGCGACCCGGACGGTGCCGTCGACGCGCGCCTTCACCGCCGCGACCTCGGCCTTGGCCTTCTCCCAGGACTCGAGGATGCCCCGGGCGGCGCGGTAGAACGCCTCGCCCTCGCGCGTGACGACGAAGGGCCGCTTGGTGCGGTCGATGAGGACCACGCCCAGCTGCGCCTCGAGCTGCTGGACCGCCTGGCTGGCGGCCGACTGCGACACGAAGCTCTGCTCCGCCCCGCGGGAGAAGGAGCGCAGGCGGACGACGTCGCAGTAGAGCCGCAGCGTCTCGAGATGCACGGCCCGAGTCTACACCATTAGCAATGCTGATACCCGGAATATGAATTTTCCGTAATGACTAATGCTGGGCCCGCGAGTAGTATCGTGCAACTCTTCACAAGAGAACGTCACCGAGCGGACAAGAGGGGTAGCGCTGATGGAGCAGCAGGGCCTCTACGATCCCGCCCACGAGCACGATTCCTGCGGCGTCGGGTTCGTCGTGGACATCGCGGGCCGCAAGTCGCACGACATCGTGCGCAAGGCCCTCCGGGTGCTGATCAACCTCCTGCACCGCGGCGCGTGCGGCTGCGAGCCCAACACCGGCGACGGCGCCGGCGTGCTCGTGCAGATGCCCGACCGCTTCCTGCGCCGCGAGTTGGGCCGCCGGGGCCTGACGCTGCCGCCGGCCGGCGAGTACGGCGCCGGGCTGGTCTTCCTGCCCAGGGAGCCGATGCAGGCCGACAAGGTGCGCGCGCTGCTGCACTCGATCGTCGAGGAGGAAGGACAGATCCTGCTCGGCTGGCGCGACGTCCCGACCGACGACCGCCTGCTCGGCGACAGCGCGCGCGCGGTCGAGCCCACCATCAAGCAGGTGTTCGTGGGCCGCGGCCCGGCGGTGCGCGACCGCGCCCACTTCGAGCGCAAGCTCTACGTCATCCGCCGGCTGTTCGAGAAAGCCATGGTCGGGCTCGACATCCCCGAGAAGACGTTCGCGTACGTGCCGAGCCTGTCGTGCAACACGCTCATCTACAAGGGCATGCTGAGCGCGGACCAGATCGAGACGATGTATCCCGACCTGGTCGATCCCGACATGGAGTCGGCCCTGGCCCTCGTGCACCAGCGGTTCAGCACGAACACGTTCCCGTCCTGGCCGCTGGCCCACCCGTACCGCTACGTCGCCCACAACGGCGAGATCAACACGCTGCGCGGCAACATCAACTGGATGCGGGCCCGCGAGGCGCTGTGCCGCTCGGACCGGCTCGGCGACGAGGACCTCCGCAAGGTGCTGCCGGTGACGCGGGACGGCCTGAGCGACACGGCGACGTTCGACAACGTCCTCGAGTTCCTCGTGATGAACGGCCGCTCGCTGCCGCACGCGATCCTCATGATGATCCCCGAGCCGTGGCAGAACCACGAGTCGATGAGCCCGGAGCGGCGGGCCTTCTACGAGTTCCACGCCTCGCTGATGGAGCCCTGGGACGGCCCGGCCTCGATCGCCTTCACCGACGGCACCGTGATCGGCGCCGTCCTCGACCGCAACGGCCTGCGCCCCTCCCGCTACTACGTGACGACCGACGGGCTGGTCGTCATGGCCTCCGAGGTCGGCGTGCTCGACATCCCCCCCGAGCAGATCGCGGTCAAGGAGCGCCTGCACCCGGGGCGGATCTTCCTGATCGACACCGCGCAGGGCCGGATCATCGACGACGAGGAGATCAAGGCCGGCCTGGCCGCCGCGCATCCCTACGCCGACTGGCTGCGCGACAACGTGGTGCGCCTGGCCGACCTGCCCGAGCAGGGGCTGCCGCCGACCGATCACGACAGCGTGCTCGTCCGTCAGCTCGCCTTCGGCTACACCCACGAGGACCTGCGCCTGCTGCTCGGCCCCATGGCGAGGGCCGGCGAGGAGCCGATCGGCTCGATGGGCACCGACACCGCGCTGGCCGTGCTGTCGGACCGGCCGCGCCTCCTCTACGACTACTTCAAGCAGCTGTTCGCCCAGGTCACCAACCCGCCCCTGGACCAGATCCGGGAGGAGCTGGTCACCTCGATGGAGTCGACGATCGGCCCCGAAGGCAACCTGCTGCAGCCGGCGCCCGAGTCGTGCCGGCAGATCGTGATCCCCGATCCCGTCCTCTCCAACGAGGAGGTCGCCAAGCTGCGCCACGTGCGTCATCCGTGGTTCCGCTCGGTCACGCTGCCGATGCTCTTCCCGGTCGCCGAGGGCGCGGGCGGCCTCGAGGGCGCGCTCGCGGAGCTGCAGCGGCGCGCCAGCGCCGCCATCGCCGAGGGCCACAACATCCTCATCCTGTCCGACCGCGGGGTCACCCGCGAGCGCGCGGCCATCCCGAGCCTGCTGGCGACGGCAGCCGTCCACCACCATCTGGTCAAGGGCGGCGAGCGGACCCGGTGCGGGCTCGTGGTGGAGACCGGGGACGCCCGCGAGGTCCACCACGTCTGCCTGCTCATCGGCTACGGGGCCGGCGCCGTGAACCCCTGGGTGGGGTTCGAGACGCTCGACGACATGATCGGCCAGGGTCTCCTGCCGGGGGTGGACCGGGCCAAGGCGATCCGCAACTACATCAAGGCGCTCGACAAGGGCATCCTGAAGGTGATGGCGAAGATGGGGATCTCGACGCTGCAGAGCTACTGCGGCGCGCAGATCTTCGAGGCGGTCGGCCTCAACCGCGACGTGATCGACCGCTACTTCACCGGCACCGCCTCGCGCGTGAGCGGCATCGGCGTCGGCGTGATCGCCGAGGAGGTGCGCCGCCGCCACCAGGACGCCTTCCCCGCCCGGCCGGCCGGGCACGCCGAGCTCGACTGGGGCGGCGAGTACCAGTGGCGTCGCGACGGCGAGTACCACCTCTTCAACCCCGACACGGTGTTCAAGCTGCAGCACGCCACCCGCTCGGGTCAGGCGCGGATCTTCCGCGAGTACACCCGGCTGGTCGACGACCAGAGCCGGCAGCTCGCCACGCTGCGCGGCCTCATCGAGCTCCGGCCGGCGGCGGCGGCGCTGCCGCTCGAGGAGGTGGAGCCGGTCGAGTCCATCCTCCGCCGGTTCGCCACCGGCGCGATGTCGTACGGCTCGATCGGCCAGGAAGCCCACGAGACGCTGGCCATCGCCATGAACCGGATCGGGGGCAAGTCGAACACCGGCGAGGGCGGCGAGGACCCGGCCCGCTACCGCCACGATCCCAACGGCGACTGGCGGCGCAGCGCGATCAAGCAGGTGGCGTCGGCCCGCTTCGGCGTGACCAGCGAGTACCTGGTCAACGCCGACGACCTGCAGATCAAGATGGCCCAGGGCGCCAAGCCCGGCGAGGGCGGCCAGCTCCCCGGCCACAAGGTCTACCCGTGGATCGCCAAGGTGCGGTACGCGACGCCGGGCGTGGGCCTCATCTCCCCGCCGCCCCACCACGACATCTACTCGATCGAGGACCTCGCCCAGCTCATCCACGATCTGAAGAACGCCAATCCGGTTGCCCGGATCCACGTCAAGCTCGTGGCCGAGGTCGGCGTGGGCACCGTGGCGGCGGGGGTGTCCAAGGCCCACGCCGACGTCGTGCTGATCTCCGGCCACGACGGCGGCACCGGCGCCTCGCCGCTGACGTCGATCAAGCACGGCGGCGTGCCGTGGGAGCTCGGCCTGGCCGAAACCCAGCAGGTCCTCGTGCTCAACAAGCTGCGCGACCGGATCGTGGTGCAGGTCGACGGCCAGATGAAGACGGGGCGCGACGTCGTCGTCGCCGCCCTGCTGGGCGCCGAGGAGTTCGGGTTCTCGACGGCGCCGCTGGTCGTGATGGGCTGCATCATGATGCGCGTCTGCCACCTGAACACCTGTCCGGTGGGCATCGCCACCCAGGATCCCGAGCTGCGCAAGCGGTTCTCGGGCCGGCCGGAGTTCGTGGCGAACTTCTTCCGGTTCATCGCCGAGGAGGTTCGCCAGTACATGGCGACGCTGGGGTTCCGCACGATGGACGAGATGATCGGCCGGGTCGACCGGCTGGACGTGCGGCCGGCCGTCGAGCACTGGAAGGCGCGCGGCCTCGACCTGTCCACGATCCTCTACGAGCCGGCCATGCCGGCCGACGTGGCCCGGCGCTGTGTCACCACCCAGGATCACGGGCTGGCGCGCTCGCTCGACGCGACCACGCTCGTCCCGGCCTGCCGGGAGGCCATCGAGCACGGCAAGCCGGTCGAGCTGAGCCTGCCCATCCGCAACGTCAACCGCACGGTCGGGACCACGCTCGGCTACGAGATCACCCGGCGCTGGGGTGGTGACGGCCTGCCCGACGACACGATCCGGATCCGCTTCGGCGGCTCGGCCGGCCAGTCGTTCGGCGCCTTCCTGCCGCGCGGCGTGACGCTGACGCTGGAGGGCGACGCCAACGACTACTGGGGCAAGGGGCTCTCGGGCGGCCGGCTGATCGTCTTCCCGCCCCGGCAGTCGACGTTCGTGCCCGAGCAGAACATCGTCATCGGCAACGTCGCGCTCTACGGCGCCACCGCGGGCGAGGCGTTCGTCCGCGGCGTGGCGGGCGAGCGGTTCGCGGTGCGCAACAGCGGGGCCCACGCGGTCGTGGAAGGCATCGGCGACCACGGCTGCGAGTACATGACGGGCGGGCGCGTGATCGTGCTGGGCGGGACCGGGCGGAACTTCGCGGCCGGGATGTCGGGGGGCATCGCCTACGTCTTCGATGTGGACGGCGAGTTCAAACGGCGCTGTAATCCCGGCATGGTGGAGCTGGGGCCGCTGGACCAGGCCGAGGAGATCGCCCTCGTGCGCGAGCTCATCCGCCGTCACGCGGCCTACACCGGGTCCGTCTACGCCGCCCGGTTCCTGGCGGACTGGATCGGCGTGCAGCCACGCTTCGTGCGCGTGATGCCGAGGGACTACCAGCGCGTGCTCCTGGCCGAGGCGCGGGCGCGCGCCGAGGGCCGCGAGCCGACGTTCGCGGAGCTGGTCGGCGCCACCAGCGGCTAGTCGTGGGCAAGGTCACCGGCTTCCTCGAGATCAAGCGCACGACGTGGCCGACGCGGCCGGTCGCCGACCGCCTGCGCGACTGGAAGGAGGTCTACCTCCCCTTCCCGCCGGAGCCGCTCAAGCAGCAGGCCGCCCGCTGCATGGACTGCGGGATCCCGTTCTGCCATCAGGGCTGTCCGCTCGGCAACGTCATCCCCGACTGGAACGACCTCGTGTACCGCGAGCACTGGCGCGACGCCATCGACCGTCTGCACGCGACGAATAACTTCCCGGAGTTCACCGGCCGCCTCTGCCCGGCCCCGTGCGAGGGCTCGTGCGTGCTGGGGATCAACGACGACCCGGTCACGATCAAGGCCGTCGAGGTCACCATCATCGACCGCGCGTTCGAGGCGGGCTGGGTGGCGCCGGAGCCGCCGGCCGTGCGGACCGGCAAGAAGGTCGCCGTGGTGGGCTCGGGCCCGGCCGGGCTGGCCGCCGCCCAGCAGCTCAACCGCGCCGGGCACCTGGTGACCGTGCTGGAGCGCTCCGACCGCATCGGCGGCCTGCTGCGCTACGGCATCCCCGAGTTCAAGATGGAGAAGCGGGTCCTCGACCGGCGCCTGGCCCTCATGGACAAGGAAGGCGTCGTGTTCCGGCCCAACGCGGACGTCGGGCGTGATCCCACCCTGGCCGCGCTGCACCGCGAGTTCGACGCGATCGTGCTGGCCTGCGGCGCCGGCGCCCCGCGGGACCTGTCGGTGCCGGGTCGCGAGCTGCACGGCATTCACTTCGCCATGGAGTACCTCACGCTGTCCAACCGGCGGTGCGAGGGCGATCACGTGGCCGACGAGCGGTTCATCAGCGCGCGCGACCGGCGCGTGGTCATCATCGGCGGCGGCGACACCGGCGCCGACTGCCTGGGTACCGTGCACCGTCAGGGCGCCCGGTCCGTCCACCAGTTCGAGCTGCTCCCGCGCCCGCCCGACGCCCGCGCCGCCGACAACCCGTGGCCGCAGTGGCCCAACGTCTTCCGCACGTCGTCGGCGCACGAGGAGGGTGGCGAGCGAGTCTACGCCGTGTCCACCCAGCGCTTCCTCGGCGACGCCGACGGCCGGGTCCGACAGCTGCAGGCCGTGACCATCGAGATGGTCCGCGACGGCGCCCGCCTCGAGTTCCGGCCCGTCCCGGGGACGGAGTTCACGCTGGACGTCGACCTGGTGCTGCTGGCGATGGGATTCCTGGGGCCCGAGCGCGCCGGTCCCATCGAGGAGCTCGGGCTGCGACTCACCGAGCGCGGTAACGTGGCGCGCGACGCGAACTGGATGACCAGCGCGCCCGGCGTGTTCACGTGCGGCGACATGCAGCGCGGCCAGTCGCTGATCGTGTGGGCGATCGCCGAGGGCCGCTCGTGCGCGGCCGGCGTCGACCGCTGGCTGATGGGATCGACCGACCTGCCCGCTCCGCTCGGCTAGCGACGCTCAGCGGTAGCTCTTCACCGAGGACGCGATGCACTCGCTGCGGGTCTTCTCCTCGGCGGTCAGCGCAGCCAGCGCCTTCCAGCACGCCTCGCAGCTCGGATAGGTGCGGGAGGCGCCGGGCTTGGCGGCGGTCCCGCGGAACCGCAGCACGCACTCGCCGGGGGCGGGGCCGCGGGCGCTCTGCCGCGGCGGCGGTGGCAGCCGGGGCTTGGCCGGCTCGCCCGGCCCCTCGGCCGGCAGCTGACCGCGGTAGGCCTCCGGTACCTGGTCGCGCCGCCCGGCGTAGTGCACGGTGCCCTTGTCGTCCACCCAGCGGTACCCGGCCACCTGCGCCGCGGCCTGGCCGGCGACCAGGACCAGCGCCAGCGTCAGCGCTCCGCGAAGCCCTCGCGAGTTCATCACCCCGGCCTCCCCGGTCCGGTCAGCGCGCGACGAGCGGCTGCCCGACCACCGTCCACCATGGTAGCGCGACCAGGACGATCGCCAGCCATGCAACGAGGGTCATCCCCAGGCCAAATCCGAGGATCTCGCCGGCCGAGACGTGGCCCCGCTCGTAGATGACGAGGGCGGAGGTGCTCTGGGCCGCGTAGTACACCACCGCGTCGCCGGTGATCATGACGACCAGGGCGCACACCAGCGCGTTCAGGCCGGACTCGCGCCCCACCGACATCGCGATCGGCAGCGCCAGGGCGAGGAACCCGGAGATGTTCGGCACCAGGGCGCGCAGCGCCGTGGCCCCCAGCATGAGCAGCGCCACGACGCCCAGCGGGCTGCCGCCCAGGGCCGGTAGCCCGCCCACGAGGAGCCGGGCGAGCCAGGTGGCGGCGCCGCTGGCGCCGAGGACCTGGGCCAGGGAGATCGACGCGGCGATCACGAACACGTTGGCCCATCCCACGCCCCGCTCGAGGTCGGCCCACACGAGAGGCCCGAACCGGGGCAGCAGCAGGGCCACGAACGCCAGCAGCGCCGGCAGCGCGGGGTCGAGGTGGTGCCAGGCGTCGGTGAGCCACAGGGCCGACGCGCCGAGGATGACGACGATCGTCCGCCACTCGCGCCCCGAGAGCGGTCGGCGCCGGGCGGCCGCCGGCGCGGGCAGCCCCCGGACGAAGCCGCGCCGGTAGAGGGCCCACGTCAGCGCGCCGCCGAGGATCAGGATCGTGTAGTAGGGCACCGCCATGAGCGCGAACCATCCGCTCCACGACATCCCCCCGATGATGGCCGCGCTCATCACCGGGGTGATCCCCCCGGTGAGCAGCGCCGTCGACGCCAGCCGGTTGATGGAGGACAGCGCCAGCATGACGGCCTTGGCCACGTCGGCTCCGCGCGGCACCCCGGCCAGCGCGAACACCTCGTCGTAGATGTGGATGAGGATGCCCGAGCGCGTCGTCGCCGACGGCAGCACGAACGTGAGGACGGGGAAGGCCAGCACGAGCTGCAGGTAGACGGCGAGGCTCCGGCCACGGGCCCGCTCGAGGATCGCGCGGGCCAGGCGCTCGGCCAACCCGCTCCGCACCACCGCCACCCCCATGGTGAGGACACCGACGAGGAAGTACGGGACCGGGCTGGCGAAGCCCTGCAGCGCCGCCCGCAGGCTGTCGGCGGCTCCGGTGAGCGCCAGGAGCGCGACGCTGAGCAGCGCCGTGACGCCGGGCTCGAGCGTCTCTGTCGTCCACAGCACGATCGTGATCAGCGTGACCAGCAGCGCCCGCTGACCGGCCACCGACAGCCCGGCGCCGAGCGGAGGTAGCGCCAGGCCGAGGCCGAGCGCGCCGAGCACGAGCGTCAGGCCCACGGTCCTGATCGGCGCCCCCCCGGCGACGGCCGTCTCGAGCCGGCTCACCCGCCCGTCGCGCTCAGGGCGGCGTCTGCAGCGCGGGACGCCGGGCCCGGATCGTGCGGCCCTTGATCTCCTGCCACGCCCAGCCCAGTCCGAGCAGCGCCACCATGAAGACCGCGTTGGCCGCCCAGAACCGCGGCCAGTCGTCGAAGTGCCAGCCCAGGCGTCCCTTGACCAGCGTGTACGCGATGACCTGGTGGATGAAGTACAGGAACAGCGCGGTCTGCCCGAGGACGATGAGCGGCCGCAGCCGCCAGCGCCACCGCTCCCACACCACGTAGGCCCCCGCGAGCATCAGCGAGACCATGCCCAGCACCCACAGCAGCGCCGCGCCCCGCGGCGTCCAGTGCCGGTTCAGGATGAAGTCCCGCCGCGTGCCGAACCGCATGGGCGTGTCACGCCACCAGTCGTGCACGAAGAACGCGAGCACCAGCGCGGCGCCGACCAGCGCCAGCGCCGCCAGGTAGCGGCCGCCTTCCCGGGGGTCCCGGCGGTGGGCGCGCAGCCACGTCGTCCCGAGGACGAGTCCGATCAGCACCAGGCTCAGCCACGGCCACGGCGGGAAATCGTAGAAGAGCATGAGCCCGATCAGCGAGTGCTGCGCGACGAACCGCGTCAGGAACCCAAACGCCAGCACGAAGCCCGCGTACCCCGCGGCGGCGACGGCCAGCAGCGCCCACGCACCCCACGGGAAGCGCAGCAGCCACATCGCCGGCACCATCGCGATCACGGCCAGGCCGATCGTCTGGAGCACGCCGCCGCTGAGCACGGGCTCGTCCGAGAACACGAGCAGGTTCAGGAGGAGCCCGGCCGCGACGATCCGGGCGCCGCGGGGGACGAAGCGGCGCGCGAGAGCGCCGAACCCCTCGGACTGGGGAGTCTGCGCGAGCGGCAGGCAGAAGCCCACGAGGAACAGGAAGATCGGCGCGGCCAGCGTGAGCGTCACGTAGATCAGGCCGTAGCGGGTCCACGTCATGTGGCTCTCGATCCACCAGCGTGCCGTGTGGTTGACGACCATCAGCACGAGGGCGACGCCGCGCAGGCCGTCCAGGTAGGCCAGCCGCAACCGCGCGCCGGACCCCGGCCGGTCCGTCGCCATGACGCGAGCCTAATCGAAGCCCCAGGAGAAGACGCGGGTCGGCGTGACCTCGACGATGACCGAGTCGGAGGGGCTGATGGCCGCCTCCTTCGGGTACTGCGGGTACTTGCGGTAGAGCCGGTCGCGGATGCGGCGGAACCGCGGGCCCCGCTCGATGAGCCGGGCGCGTCCCTGCACCATCACGCCCTTGAGGCTCGCCCAGTGGTCGGAGTACACGTCCACCGTGACCGTGACGCGCGGGTTGTCGCGCAGGTTCTTCACCTTCCGCGCGTCGTCGCCGGAGCCGAAGTAGATCTTGCCCCCGGCCACGACGTGGCACACGGGCACGAGGTGCGGCACGGCGGCCGAGCCGGCCGTGGCGACGCGGCAGACGCGCTCCCAGCCGACGAAGTCCGCGAGCGTCTTGCTGAGGCGGGTGGGCGGGCGCTTGGCCATCGGATGCGCTCCTCCAGCGGGATCGGCTACCGCAGCGGGCTCTGCCAGAGCACGTGGCCGACGAAGAACGGGCCGAGCGTCTGTAGATATTGCGACGTCTGCGCCGTCTTGCGCATGGCCTGCACCAGGTGCGACAGCGGGTGCAGCGCGCGTCCGACCAGCCCGATGACGAAGTCGTTGTCGTGCGCGTCGAGGCCGTGGCAGGCCAGGCGGACGTCGTGGGCCAGGTCGGCCTCGCCGTAGGCGCGGCCGAGCACGCTGTGCTCGCGGATGATCGTCCCCTGCTCCTGCGGCGGCAGCCGGGCGAAGGCGCCCGTGCGCCGCAGCGGATACCAGATCCCCCACGGCCAGGCCGGGTTCAGCGCGGTGCGGCGGGGGCGGCGGAGCAGCCACTCGTCAAGGTCGGCCTCGAACCCGGAGGCGTAGGTGCGACCCACCATCGTCAGCTCCGGCTTCAGCGTCAGCTCGCCGAAGGGGCCGGTGTTGAGCAGCTCGCGGAACGGACCCACGAAGAACGCCGGATCCTCGCTCATCCCCAGCACGGCCACGCCGCGGGGGTCGTTGAGATCCTGGTAGAGCACGGCCTCGGCGCCACCCGTCTCCAGGGCGTGCACCAGCGGCTTGCTGTCGGGACATCCGCCGAACGCCTGGAGCTGCATGAACAGGCGGCGATCCACGCTCTGCTGGTTGGCGCCCCGCTCGCGCACGTCCACCGTGACGTCGCCGGTGCTCATGCTCAACCTCCGCGGGTGTGCATCTCGAGGTGGGGATCGCGCTTGAGCCCGCCGATCTGCACCAGCGGCTGCCGGTTGCCGAGCGCGAGGCGATCCTCGGCGCCCCGGTCGGTGCGGGCCCGCCAGCCGCCGGTGATCAGCGCCCGCAGCTCCTCGGGCCCGGCGCCGCCGCGCAACGGCCCCCGCAGGTCGATGCCGCGAGTGGCGTAGAGGCAGAGATACCAGAGCCCGTCGGCCGTGAGACGACTCCGGTCGCAGTCCGCGCAGAACGGGGCCGTCGTCGAGGAGATGATGCCGAAGGTGGCGCCGTCGGGCAGCCGGAAGCGATCGGCGGGAGCGGTGGACGCCTCGACGATCGGCTCGATGCGTCCGTAGCGGGCCTCCAGCCGCTCGAGCATCTCCGTGCGGCTGACGACCTGATCGGGCGACCAGCGGGTGGCGCCGCCGACGTCCATGTACTCGATGAACCGCACCTCGGCCGGCACGCGCTTGCCGAACTCGATCAGGTCGCCTAGCTCGTCGTCGTTGACGTCGCGGATCACGACCGTGTCGAGCTTGGTCCCGGTGAACCCGGCCGGGCCCAGGCTGGCGATGCCCTCTAGCACCTGGGCGTGGGTCGAGCGATTGGTGAGGCGCGCGAAGCGCGCGGCGTCGAGCGTATCGAGGCTGACGGTCACACGGTGCAGGCCGGCGGCCCGCAGCGCCGGCGCGTGCTCGGCCAGCAGCACGCCGTTGGTCGTCATGGCGAGGTCACGGATGCGCGGCCGGCCCCCCAGCATCGCGACCAGGCGAGGCAGGTCGCGCCGCAGCAGCGGCTCGCCCCCGGTCAGGCGGACCTTGTCGACGCCGAGGTCCAGGAACACGTCGGTCAGCGCGGCGACCTCGCCGAAGTGCAGGATGTCCTCGCGCGGCAGCCAGACGTACTCCTCTTCCGGCATGCAGTAGCCGCAGCGCAGGTTGCACCGGTCGGTCACCGAGACGCGCAGATTGCGCAGCACGCGGCCGCGGACGTCGGCCAGCGCCATCACGCGACTCCCGCCGACACCGGCTCGGCTACCAGAGCCCGTTCCCATTCGCGCGCGAGCCCCGCCTTCTTGACGCCGACGTCGAAGTGGTCCCACGGAAACCGCTCGTCCAGCCGCCGCGGTCGGGTCGTGTAGAAGGCGGGGTCGCCGTCCCACTCGCGGAGCGCACGCCGCCAGTCCCCGCCGACCCGGGCGGCCGCCTCCAGGAAGTCCCCGACGCGGCGGTCGCCGCGAGCCAGCAGCGCCTGCAGCGCCGCCTCGCGCGGGTTCTCGTGCAGCACGCGCACGGTGGCCAGGCCGCCCACACCGCGCTTGATCGTCTCCAGCTTGCCGGCCAGCGCGCCGGCCCCGGCAAAGGGAGCCCACTGGAACGGCGTCCAGGGCTTGGGCACGAACGACGAGATCGACAGCGTCAGCCGCCCGAACGGTCGCCCCTGCGGATCCAGGACCCGCAGCCGCTCGAGCATGCGGCGAGCCAGCTCGGGGATGGCGGCGACGTCCTCGTCCGTCTCGGTGGGCTGGCCGATCATGAAGTACGTCTTGAGGTTGGGGATGCCCTGGGCGCGGACCAGATCGCAGGCGGCCAGGATCTGCGCGTCCGTGATCGCCTTGCGGATCGCCCGGCGCAGGCGCTCGGTCCCGGCCTCGGGCGCGATGGTGAGCGTGCGGTGGCCGCCCCGCGCCAGCGAGGCCGCGAGGTCCTCGGTGAGGCTGTCGGCCCGCAACGAGGAGATCGACAGCTCCATGCCGTTGTCCTCGACCACCTTCAGCAGCTCGCCGATCCACGGGTAGTCGGACACGCAGGCGCCGACCAGCCCGATCCGCTTCTCCCCCTCGCGGGCCAGCTGCTCGATGGTGTCCCGCAGGGCCGCCACGCTGCGGTGTCGCACCGGTCGGTAGACCTGGCCTTCCAGGCAGAAGCGACACCCGCGACCGCACCCCTTGCCGACCTCGAGCAGCGCCATGTGCCCGTACTCGGCGTTGCCGGTCTTGACCGCGGCGATGGTCCGGAACGCGTCGACGTCGCGCAGCCGGCGCTTGACGACGACGCCAGGGACGCCGGGCGCCGGCACCACGTCGGCCAGCGTGCCGTCGGCCGCGTAGCGCGCGTCGTACCGGCCCGGCACGTAGACGCCGGGGACGGCCGTCAGCAGGTCGAGGAAGCTCGCGCGGTCGCGGTAGCGCTCGCGGTAGGCGGCGATCAGCTCGCCGACCAGCTCCTCGCCTTCGCCGACCACGACGAAGTCCATGAAGGGCGCCACTGGCTCGGGGTTGGAGAACGCGCAGACGCCTCCCATGAGAACCAGCGGATCCGCCGGCCGCCGGTCCGACGCGCGGGCCGGGATCCCCGCCAGGTCCAGCAGGCGCAGCACGTTGACGTAGTCGCCCTCGTAGGTGACCGAGAAGCCGACCATGTGGAAGTCGCCCAGCGGCCGCTGCGACTCGAGCGAGAAGAGCGGCGTCCTGGTGCGTTGCAGCTCGGCGACATCGACGGCGTCGGGCAGGAAGACGCGCTCGCAGACCACGTCGGGCAGTGCGTTGAGATGGCGATAGATGGTCTGGAAGCCGAGATTGGACATCCCGACGGCGTAGGCGTTGGGGTAGACCAGGGCGACGGCGATCTTGCCGCCCCACTCCTTGCGCACGGTGCCTTGCTCGGCGGCGAGAAGCGCTTGAGCTTTCTTCTTTAGTGGCCAGGACATCCGGATCAGTCTACCACGCGGCTCAGCCCTTGATGACCCCGAGGGGCCGCAGCCGCGCGACCCTGGTGGAGATCCCGAAGCGGTGCACGACGTCCACGACCTCGCGCACGTCCTTGTAGGCCTCGGGCATCTCCTCGGCCAGCGCGTCGCGGCCGGCGGCCCGGGCCACGATGCCCCGGGACGCCAGCTCGGCATCGATGCGGCGACCGCGCGCGGCCTTGACGGCCGCCGTGCGACTGAGGCGTCGCCCGGCGCCGTGACACGTCGAGCCAAACGTCTCGCGCATGGCCTGCTCGGTCCCGAGAAGCAGGTACGAGTAGCGTCCCATGTCGCCGGGCACGATCACGGGCTGGCCGGGAAACGCCCGGGTCGCGCCCTTGCGATGGACCAGCAGGCGACGGCGGCGCCCGTCGATCTCGTGCTCCTCCTCCTTGGCGATGTTGTGCGCGACGTCGTAGACAACGCTCACCCCCGGATGGCCCACGCCCAGGACGCGATCGAGCACCCGGCGAGCCACGTCGGCCAGGACCTGGCGGTTGGCGAAGGCGAAGTTGGCGGCCGCCCGCATGGCGCCGAGGTAGCTCGCGGCCTCGGCGGAATCCGTCGGGGCGCACGCCAGCTGACGATCGGGGACGCTGATCCCGAACCTGCGCAAGGCGGAGCCGGCGATCTTCAGGTAATCCGAGCACACCTGGTGGCCGAGGCCGCGAGAGCCGGTGTGGATCATGACCGTCAGCTGCCCGGCCCGGATGCCCAGGCGCGCGGCGACCGCCTCGTCGTACACCTCGTCGACGACCTGCAGCTCGAGGAAGTGGTTGCCCGAGCCGAGCGAGCCCAGCTGACGCAGACCCCGCTCGCGGGCGTGCGCGGAGACCGCGCCCGGGTCCGCGCCCTGGAGCCGGCCCTCCGACTCGATGTGGGCCAGGTCACCGCCGTCACCGTGGCCGCGTCCGACTGCCCAGGCGGCTCCGCCCTCCAGCACCGCCGTCAGCTCACGCGCGGTCAGCTCGACGGAGCCCCGCGCGCCGACGCCCGTCGGGATCGCAGCGTAGAGCCCGTCGATCAGCTCGCGGACGCGCGGCCCCACCTCCGCCGCCTCGAACCCGGTGCGGAGCAGCCGCACGCCGCAGTTGATGTCGAAGCCGATAGCGCCCGGGCTCACGACCCCGTGCGCCGCGTCGGTGGCCACCACCCCGCCGACCGGCAGCCCGTAGCCCTGGTGAATGTCCGGCATGGCCAGCGCGGCGCGCACGATCCCGGGCAGCGTCGCGCCGTTGGCGATCTGCTCCAGCGAGGCGTCGCTGCGGATGGCCGCCATCAAGGGCTCGTCGGCCACGACGAGCGCCGGGACGCGCATCCCGGGCCGGGCCTCGGGCGGGATGCGCCAGAGATACGGACCCACGCGCTCGGGCGTCAGCGCGGTCATCGGGGTCGAGCGCGTCGGTTCAGCGGGCCGGTGCGAGCGTGGTGGCGCGGCGACGGGTCCACATGAGGCCGATCAGTGCCACGATCATGCCGAGGAGGCTGGCGAGCTGGGCCACCCGGAAGGGGCCCAGCCAGAAGCTGTCCATCCGCAGCCCCTCGATGGCGAACCGCCCCACGGAGTACAGGCCGATGTAGACGAAGAACAGCGCGCCCGGCTTGTCGCGCAGGTGTGGACGCGCCCACAGCACGAGCACGAGGAAGACGCCGAGGTCCCACAGCGATTCGTACAGGAAGGCCGGGTGAAAGTACTCGAACTGCGTGAAGCCCGGCGGCCGGTGCGGCGGCGAGATGTAGAGCTTCCACGCCACGTTGGTGGGTTGCCCGAACGCCTCCTCGTTGAAGAAGTTGCCCCAGCGTCCGATGGCCTGGCCGATGGCGAACGACGGAGCGGTCACGTCGAGCCCGCGGAGGATCGGCACCTTCCAGTGCCGGGCCAGCCACACGCCCACCAGCGGGCCCACGATGAGGCCGCCGTGGATGGCCAGGCCCCCTTCCCACACCGCGAGGATCTTGCTGGGGTACTGCCCGTAGTAATCCCAGTTGAAGATCACCTCGTAGATGCGTGCACCCAGCAGGCCGGCCAGGATCGCCCACTGGCCCACGCTGATGATGTCGTCGGCCGGCAATCCTTCGCGGCGCGCTTGCCGGTGGCCGAGGATGAGCCCGACGACGATCGACGTCGCCATGAGGATGCCGTACCACCGGATGACGAGCGGACCGATCTGGAATGCGATCGCGCCGGGAGAGCTGAACACGACGTGAAGGATATCACGCGGTTGCCAACCGGGTGCTATGCTCTGGCGCCGATGCCGCGTCATCGCCTCGTGTTCCTCGGCACCGGCGGCGCCCTCAACCCGGAGCGCTACCAGGCCTCGATCCTGGTCGAGGCGGCCACGACGCGCGTCCTCCTCGACACCGGCGGGGGCCTCGGCCTGGTTCGGAGACTGCACGCAGCCGGCGTCGATCCGGCCCGCATCGGACACGTCTTTCTCAGCCACCGCCACCTGGACCACGTCGGCGGCCTGGAGGCATGGCTCATGTCGGTCTTCTACCAGCGGCTCCACCAGGACCAGCCGCCCCCGTCGGTGCGGCTGTACGCGCTGGAGGGCAGCGCGCGGGCCATCCGGGCGACCCAGGCGGCGGCCGCCGCGTCGGGCGAGCAGGTCTTCGGCTCTCGGCTCACGTGGGCGACACCGAGCGCCGGCGTCGCCCAGCCGCTCTCCGACGTCGCGCTCACGCTGATCCCGGTCGACCACCTGCCGGCGGCGGGTGACGCGGCCGGGTGCGTCGTCGAGTGCGACGGCGCCCGCATCGTCTACAGCGGTGACACGCGGCCGTGTGACGCGCTGGTCGAGGCCGCCCGGGGCGCCGACCTGCTGATCCACGAGGCCGGCGGACTCGACGCGCGGGCCGAGCTCCTGCACAGGGTCGGCCACTCGACGGCGGCCGACGCCGGCCGCGTCGCCGCTCGCGCCGGCGTGCGCGCCCTGGCGCTCTTCCACCTCCCGGCGTCCGAGTGGGTCGCTCCGGCCGACCTGCTGGCCGAGGCCCGCCGTCACGCGCCCGGCGTCGAGGTCTTCCTCAGCGAGGACGGGATGACGCTGGGGGGGTGAGCTTAGCCGCGGCCCATCAGGGCGTCGAGGCGCGCGACCTCGCGACGGCGGGCGATCGAGATGGTCTCCCGGTTCGACCGGCTCCAGCGGAGCCCCGCGTGATCGCCGGCCGCCGCGAACAGCTCCAGGATGTGCTCGGAGCGATTGCGAAACGAGTCAGCGGGATAGTCCTGACCACGAACGATCCGACGATGACGACACCCGTCGGAATCGAGGCAGCCGTGCACGAAATCCTCTGGGTATTGCTCGACGATCTCGCGCTGCCACGGGTCGAGCACGATCGGCCGCGGGTGCTTTCGGCCCGGCCCGTGCTGGGGAAACAGCCGTGGCCACTGATTCGAGTACGCGTTGACCACGACGACGGATGGCCGGTAGCGGAACCCTACACGGTTGCGAGGCAAGAGTTCCCGCATGGCGTCCGCCGTCTGACGGATCACGCGCGTGTCCTTCGCGTTCATGTGAATCTCCAGTCTGAACACGCGCGGCCCTCGGCTGATGTAGCCGTCGCCCAGATAGATGCCCAGGAGGTAGCTGTATGGCCGGAGCTGATTGGCGGAAAGGCGCGGGACGGGCGGGGTGTTGGTAGGGGCGGCAGGATTTGAACCTGCACGTCCTTTCGGACAGAGGCTTTTAAGACCTCAGCGGCTGCCGTTTCGCCACGCCCCCACGAAACCAGGATCGCGCCAGCAGCATCCTCGGCGCAATGTCCAATGATTCAGACAGTCTGCCGCCAAAGCTGGAGGCGCCGGGCGGATTCGAACCGCCGAATAACGGATTTGCAGTCCGCTGCCTTACCACTTGGCTACGGCGCCGTTGTCCAGTCGAGCCCGCGCATTCTCGCATACTTGCGAGTCGGCTTCCACCGCGACGCCAGCGCCGGAACGCCGCGCGTTGACGGTGTGTTGATTCAGCCGGCTTCGGGCGACCCAGTCCGACCAGATAGAATTCCGTATGGTGCGCAGGAGAAGCCCGATGCGAAGCTCGTGGGGCAAGAGGTCTGAGAGTCGGCTCACTCGAACACCGGCCCTGATTGAACGCACAGGGACGGCCACGGGGTTCGCGGGGGGTCTGGCGATTCGCCTTTGGGCGGGCGTCGCGCCCGACCGAGCCCCACGGATATTCACCTGGTCCATGACGATCGCCAGATACCATCGGCTGGCATGGTGCGCGCACACGCGCCGACGTCCAAGGAGGATCGCGATGACCAGCGCCACGAGGCGCGCCCGGCGCGAAACCGATTGACGGCGGCTTCGGCAATCGCAGATCTTTCGAAGAGCCGGCTGAAGGGGTGACGATGCGGGCGCTTCTGATCGCCGCCGCGGCGACGCTGGCGGTCTCGGGCGCACCGCGTTCGGCTCCGGCCTGGGGCGACATCGGCCACAAGAGCGTCTGCGAGACCGCCGTTCACGAGCTTGACCACGAAGCGCGCGCCGGGGTCGATGGGCTGGTCGCCGCCGACTCACAGCTCGCGGACTCCGGCATCGCGTCTCATCCCCCAAGGAGACGCGGCGGGGAGCACTCCCTCGACGCTCCTCGGGCCGTGACGACATCTCAACAGATCCCGTCGCCGCCTCTCTTCCAGCTGTTGCCGTTTTCCTATCCGTATCCGCTCATTCGCGTGTGCCGTACCGACTACGGGATCTGCCTGATCCCTTCGTCCGTTCGGCCCGGCACGCCGTGCTCCTGCCTGGCAGCGAACGGCGCGTGGCTGCCCGGCGTTTGTGTGCACTGATACGGCGGCGCACGGTGCGGCGGGCGGCCGTCCTCGGCACGATCGACGATCCCCGCAGCCGAACACGATCAGTCCCAGTGCTCGATGCCCCGGAACCATCCTTCGCCGGGAGGATCCGGCCGCTTGTCGCGGGCCCATCCATGCGCCCTCATGCAGGCCTTGTAGATCTTCTCGCTGTCCCTGACCCAGTCGGCCGCGGTGGGCGCCGGACTCGCCTCCTTCGCGCACTGGGTGCTGTCGCGGTTGAACTGCTCGGCCGTGGCACCTGGTTTCCCCCAGTAGTGCTGGCAGCCGGTCAGCCCCGCAGCGAGCAGCAGAAGCACGGTCACGACCAGGACGGCGTGGCGGATCCGCATGTTTCTCCCCTCTGGGAGGCTCGACCCACGCCTCCCTCTGCTCTCGAGATCGTAACGCTCCCGGCCAGCCACGCTGCTCGTAACGCACGGTGGCCATCTGCGCCTTCAGCCTTCGATCGGCTCCGAGATGGTGCCCACATCGGCCGCGGCATCGACACGGAAGCGCTCGTGACGAAGACGACGCGCGCGGAGTGGCCGGGGCGAGCCTCGAGTTCTCACCTCGTCCTCAGCATCATCCGTCCGCCGACGAAGGCATTCGCGACCGAGTGAGGAACGGCCAGTGTGCCGCGGCTGGCCCAGCAGCAGACGACGGGTCGCTGAGACGGTTGGGCGGCGCTGTCCCGGCTAAGGTGGCGAGAGCGAAGAGGGGGTCAGATCCGCGCTGCCAGCCCGGGCCCGAGGATTTGGCTGGAGCGGGAAACGGGATTCGAACCCGCGACCCCGACCTTGGCAAGGTCGTGCTCTACCACTGAGCTATTCCCGCACACCAGCGCCGAATTGTACCACGCCCCGACGGGCCGTCCGGGTGGCCGTCAGGCCCCGCCCGCCCGCAGCGCGGCGGCGGCGTCCTCGGGCGGCACCGGGTTGATGAAGAAGCCGCTGCCCCACTCGTAGCCGGCCACGTTGGTGAGCTTGGGGATGATCTCCAGGTGCCAGTGGAAGTGGTCGAGCGGCCCCTCCCGCAGCGGCGCCGTGTGCAGCATGAAGTTGTAGGGCGGGTGCTGCAGCACCTGGTCGATGCGGCGCAGGAAGTCGCCCAGCACCTCGGCGAGGCCGCGCAGCGCGTCGATGCCGGTCTCCTCGAAGGCCGAGCGGTGGACGGTCGGCAGGATCCACGTCTCGAAGGGAAAGCGCGGCGCGAACGGCGCCACCGCCATGAAGCCGTGGCGCTCGGTGACGAGCCGGCGCTGGGCGCGCCGCTCCTGGCGCACGATGTCGCACCAGACGCACCGCTCCTTGATCGCGTAGTACTCGGCCGCTCCCTTCAGCTCCTCCAGCACCATGATCGGGATGATGGGCGTCGCGATGAGCTGCGAGTGCGGGTGCTCCAGCGAGGCGCCGGCAGCGGCGCCGTGATTCTTGAACACCAGGATGTACTCGAATCGCGGGTCCTTCTTGAGGTCGACGACGCGGTCGCGATAGGCGAGCAGGACGTCGGCCACCGTGTCGACCGGGAGCGTGGCGAGCGTCGCCGCGTGCTCGGGCGTCTCGATGACGACCTCGTGGGCCCCGACGCCGTTCATGCGGTCGTAGAGGCCCTCGCCGGAGGGCTCCAGCTCGCCCTCGATGCGCAGGGCCGGGAACTTGTTCGGCACCACCCGGAAGGACCAGCCGGGCGTGTCGGCCGGCGAGTCGGGCGCGCGGCCGGCCAGGATCTCGTGCGGCGTCTTGGGCTCATTGCCCGGGCAGAACACGCAGTTGCCGCCGCGCGCACGGACGGGCTCGGTCGTGAAGTCCGACGGCCGGCGACCACGCTCGGTCGAGATGATGACCCAGCGTCCGACCACCGGATCCTTCCTCAGCTCAGGCATGACGGTCCCCTACCCGCGCGTCCTCCCGGGTCGCCGCCCGGCCCAGCAGCGAGGCCAGCGCCGCGGCCGGCGCCTTGCTGTCGAACAGGACGGCCGCCACCTCGGTCGCGATCGGCAGGGCCACGCCGTGACGCGCGGCCAGCGCCAGCGCCGCCGCCACCGTCGGCACGCCCTCGGCCACCATGCGCGTGGCCCGCTGGGCGGCGGACCGCGACTCGCCCCGCGCCAGGGCCATACCGAGCGCGCGGTTGCGCGAGAGCGTGCCGGTCGCGGTCAGCACGAGGTCGCCGAGCCCCGCCAGGCCGGCCAGCGTGGCCGGTTCCCCGCCGAGCGCCACCGCCAGCCGGGTGATCTCCGCCAGGCCCCGCGTCACCAGCGCCGCCCGGGCGTTCTCGCCGAGGCCGAGGCCGTCGGCCAGCCCGGTCGCCAGCGCGATCACGTTCTTGGTGGCGCCGCCCACCTCGACGCCGGTGACGTCGCGGTTCGTGTAGAGGCGGAACTCCCGCGAGCCGAGACGGCGCTGCAGCTCGTCGGCCAGCGCCTCGTCGCGCGAGGCGATCACGGCCGCCGTGGGCTGCGCGAGCGCGACCTCGCGGGCGAACGTCGGGCCCGACAGGACCGCCACCGGCGTTCCCGGCCAGCGGTCGGAGACCGCCTCGCTCATCCGGCGATGCCGGGCGGGCTCGAAGCCCTTGGTCGCCGACACGACGGGGACGGAGATCGGGCCCAGCCCCGCGAGCGTGGTCACGAAGAATTCCGACGGCACGGCGACGATCAGCAGCGTCGCGCCGGCCACCGCAGCCCGGGCGTCGGTCGTCGCCTCGACGCCGTCCGGGACGGGGATGTCGGAGAGGTACCAGGGGTTCCGGCGCTGGCGGCGGATGCCCGCGACGACGTCGGCGCTGCGTCCCCACAGGGTCACCGGCTCGCCGGCGCGAGCCAGGTGCACGGCCAGCGCGGTTCCCCAGCTGCCGGCGCCGACGATCGTGACGCTCACGCGGCGCGGTGGGCGTCGCCGCGCTGCCCGAGTCGCGACTCGGTCCCCGCGCGAAGGCGCGCGATGTTGGCGTGGTGACGGGCGATGACGATGACGGCCACTCCGAGGGCGGCGAGCGCCCAGGGTCGTGGAGAACCGAGCAGGAGGGCGCCGAGGGGCACGCAGGCGGCGGCCAGCAGCGAGCCGAGCGACACGTAGCGGGTGGTGGCGGTGACGGCCACGAACACCGGCACCGCGGCCACCGTCGCCAGCGGCACCGTGTGCAGCAGCGCCCCCAGCCCGGTCGCCACCCCCTTGCCGCCGCGGAACCCGAGGAAGACGGACCAGCAGTTGCCCGCGACGGCCGCCACCGTCGCCAGGGCCACCGTCGTGACGTCGTGAGAGGCCAGCGCGGCGGCGGCGGCGACCGCCACGTAGCCCTTGAGCACGTCGCCGATCAGCGTGAGGATCGCCGGCCCGCGGCCCACCGTGCGCAGGACGTTGGTGGCGCCGATGTTGCCGCTGCCTCGACGACGGATGTCGGAGACGCCGGAGGCGCGGGCGATCACCCAGCCGACCGGGACCGCCCCGATCGCGTAGGCGACGAGGGCCGCGAGGGCGCTCACGACCAGCGTTCTTCTTCGGGCACGATGGCGCGATAGTCCGCCTTGCGGAAGAACCGGTAGAAGTAGTCGACCGCGGAGATGATCGTCAGCCCCAGCGCCGCCCACAGCACCCCGGTGGCGACAGCGTGGAAGGCGGGAGCCACGAGGCCCTTCTCCACGATCAGCATGGTCACCGCGACGTACTGGCCGACCGTCTTCCACTTCGCCATGCGCGACGCCGGCACGATGACGCCGACGCCGGCCGCGACCGCCCGCAGGCCCGTGACCGCGAGCTCCCGGCCGATGATGACCACGACGATCCACGGGGCGACCTTGTCAATCGTGAGCAGCGACACCAGGGCCGCGGCGACCAGCAGCTTGTCGGCGACCGGATCGAGCAAGGTGCCGAGCGTCGTCACCTGATTGCGCCGGCGGGCCACGACCCCGTCCAGCCAGTCGGTGATGGAGGCCGCCACGAAGATGGCCGCTGCGATGAGCGCGTGCACGCGGGAGGACGAGATGAGGAACAGGATGAGCAGCGGGACCGCGACGATCCGGGTGAGAGTGAGGCCGATCGGCAGGTTCACGGCGCGCCACCGGATGCCATGGGTCGCGTCATTATCCGTACGGCAAAACGACCTTGTCAACGTCGGCGCGATAGACGGGCACCAGCGTGAACGCGTCCAGCCGCAGGCACGCCGCCACGTCCTCCCCACGGCCCTGCTCGGTCAGGTGCCGGGCGTGCGGCGCGTCCAGCGCCAGGCGGGCGAGATCCCCGGCGTACGGACGGGCGGCGGCCCCGGTCTGCGCGCCGGCCGTCGTCACCGACGCCCCCCGCTCCCCGGCGAGCAACCGCTCGATCAGCAGTCCCGCGCAGACCTCGTCCTCGAACGAGCGCGCGCCCAGCTCGCCCGCGCAGACGATCGTGACGTCGCGCCCCTGCCCGAGGGCCCAGCCGGCGGCGGCGCCCAGGTTGACGAAGCCGGCGATGCCGACCGCGGCGGCTGCCCGGGCGGCCAGGAGCGCCCGGGTCCCGTTGCTCGTCGTGAACACCAGCGTCCGCCCCTTCACGCGGTCCCGCGTGAACTCGAGGGGCGAGTTCCCCAGGTCGAAGCCGGCCGGCGGATCGCCGCCCCGTTCACCCGCCAGCAGGACACCGGGCCGGGCGGCGGCCAGGCGGCGCGCCTCCTCGACCTCCCCGACCGGCACCACCTCCCGGGCGTCGTGGGCGAGCGCCGTGATCAGGCTGGTCGAGGCGCGCAGCACGTCGACGACGAGAGCGGTCGCGCCGGTCAGGGCGCCCGGCGTGACCGCCGCCGGGGTGAGGGCGACGTCGAGGCGCACCGCTCAGGGCCTGCGATCGCGGAGCGCGCGGATCTTGAGTCGCAGGGCGTTGAGGTTGATGAACCCCTCGGCGTCGCGCTGGCGATAGACCGAGTCCGCCTCGAACGTCGCGAAGTCCGTCCGGTAGAGCGAGCGGGGCGAGCGGCGTCCGGTCACCTGCACGGTGCCCTTGTAGAGCCGGAGGCGCACGGTCCCGGTGACGTCCTGCGCGCACTCGTCGAGGAAGCGCTGGAGGGCCTGCCGCTCCGGCGAGAACCAGAAGCCGTAATAGATCATCTCCGCGTAACGGACCACCAGCGAGTCGCGCAGGTGCAGCACCTCACGGTCGAGCGTGATCGACTCCAGCGCCCGGCGGGCGGTGACGAGGATGGTGCCCCCCGGCGTCTCGTAGCAGCCGCGCGACTTCATCCCGACGAAGCGGTTCTCGACGAGGTCGACCCGCCCGACGCCGTGCTCGGCGCCGAGCCGGTTCAGCGCCTCCAGCAGGGCCACCGGCGCCAGCCGCCGGCCGTCGACCGACACCGGGTCGCCGCACTCGAAGTCGATCTCGACGGAGACCGGCACGTCGGGCGCGTCCTCGGGCGACTGGGTCAGCAGGAACATCTTGGCGGGCGGCTCGGCCCACGGGTCCTCGAGGATGCCCCCTTCGTAGGAGACGTGGAAGAGGTTGCGGTCCATGCTGTACGGCCGCTCGGCCGTCACCGGCACCGGGATGTCGTGGGCCCGGGCGAACTCGATCAGGTCGGTGCGCGAGCTCAGGTCCCACTCGCGCCAGGGCGCGATCACGCGCAGGTGGGGCGCCAGGGCCGCGTAGGTCAGCTCGAACCTCACCTGATCGTTCCCCTTGCCGGTCGCCCCGTGCGCGACGGCGTCGGCGCCCTCCTCCAGGGCCACCGCCACCTGCGCCTCGGCGATCAGCGGCCGCGCGATCGAGGTGCCGAGCAGGTACGCCCCCTCGTAGACGGCGGCGCCGCGCAGCATGGGGAAGAGGAAGTCCCGGACGAACCGCTCGCGGAGGTCGACGATGTGCACGGCGCTGGCGCCGGTCTTGCGCGCCTTCTCGCGCACCGTGATGAGTTCCTCGCCCTGGCCGAGGTCGGCGCAGAACGCCACGACCTGGCAGCGGTAGCGCTCGATGAGCCAGCGCAGGATGACCGAGGTGTCCAGCCCGCCCGAGTAGGCGAGGACCACGCGCTTCACCGGCTCGACTCCGGCGCGGGGCTCGGCACGGGTGGCCGCCTCAGGCATCGTCGAGCGAGCCCCCCAGCAGCTCGAAGATCACCGCCTTCTGGGCGTGCAGCCGGTTCTCGGACTGCTCGAGCACGATGGAGCGGGGACCGTCCAGGACCCCGTCGGTGACCTCCTCGCCGCGGTGGGCGGGCAGACAGTGCATGACGAGCGCCGAGGGCTTGGCGAATCCGACCAGCGTGTCGTTGAGCTGGTACCGGCTGAACGCCTCGCTGCGCTGCACCCGCTCGGCCTCCTGCCCCATGCTGACCCACACGTCGGTGTACAGCACGTCGGCGCCGGTCACCGCCTCGCGCGGGTCGTAGGAGATCTCGAGCCGTCCCCCGAGCTTGCGCACGGTGGCCTGCACGCCGGCGTTCGGCTCGTAGCCGGGCGGGCACGACACCACCATGGAGGCTCCCACCAGCGCGCCGCCCAGCAGGAGGGAGTGGCAGACGTTGTTGCCGTCGCCGACCCAGGCCAGGCGCATGCCGGCGAGATCGACGCCGCGCTCCCACAGCGTGAAGTAGTCGGCCAGCGCCTGGCACGGGTGCTCGAAGTCGCTGAGCCCGTTGACGACCGGCACGGTGGCGTAGCGGGCCAGGGTCTCCACGGTGGCGTGGGAGTACACGCGGGCGGCGATGCCGTCCACCCAGCGGGAGAGGTTGCGGGCCACGTCGGGGGGCGACTCCCGGGTGCCGAGGCCGATCTCGTGGCCGGACAGGTACACGGCGCGGCCGCCGAGCTGCACGATGCCCACCTCGAACGTCACCCGCGTGCGCAGCGACGGCTTCTCGAAGATCAGCGCCAGCGATCGGCCGGCCAGCGGCGTCGCCCGCCGTCCGGCCTTCCACCGCTGCTTGAGCTCGGCGGCGAGACGGAAGAGCCCGAGCATCCGCTCGCGCGAGAGGTCGGCCACCGAGAGGAAGTCGCGCTTCACTGCGCCGTCTGACCGAGCGCCGTCCCGAGGATCTCGAGCGCGCGCCGGCACTCCGCCGACTCGACGATGAGCGGCGGCGCCAGGCGGACGACCTTCTCGCCGGCGCTCAGCACGAGCAGCCCGGCCTCCCGGCAGGCGTCCACGACCGGCGCCGCCGGCCGCGCCAGCTCGACGCCGATGAGCAGGCCGAGCCCGCGCACGTCCTTGACGTCCGATCGTGCGCCCTGCAACTGCCGCAGGCCGTCCATCAGCTCGCGGCCGCGCTGGGCGGCGCGCTCGGGCAGCTTGTCGCCGATGATCGTGGACAGCGTCGCCAGCGCGACCGAGGTGACGAACGCCGAGCCGGCGAAGGTCGAGCCGTGGGTGCCGGCCGTCAGCACGCTCGCCACCTCCTCACGGCACAGCATCGCCCCGATCGGGACACCGTTGGCGAGGGCCTTGGCCAGCGTCATCACGTCGGGCTCCACGCCGGAGTGCTGGTAGCCCCACAGGCGACCGGTCCGGCCCACGCCCGTCTGCACCTCGTCGAAGATGAGCAGGGCCCCCGACTCGTCGCACAGCTTCCGCAGCCCCGGCAGGTAGTCGTCGTCGGGCACGTTGACGCCGCCCTCGCCCTGGATGGTCTCGACCAGGATGGCCGCGGTGTGGCTGTCCAGCGCGCGCTCCATGGCGCGCAGGTCGTTGTAGGGCACGTGCTTGAAGCCGGGCATGAGCGGCTCGAAGCCGTGCTGGTACTTCGGCTGGCCGGTGGCCGTCACCGTGGCCAGCGTGCGGCCGTGGAACGAGTTGTGCGTGGCGATGACCTCGTAACGGTCGCTGGCGAGCCGCTCCTTGCCGTACTTGCGCGCCACCTTGAGCGCGGCCTCGTTGGCCTCCGCCCCCGAGTTGCAGAAGAACACGCGGTCCGCGAACGAGTGCTCGACCAGCAGCTTGGCCAGGTGGACCTGGGGGGCATTGTGGAAGATGTTGGAGACGTGCAGCAGGGTCGCGGCCGCCTCGCGGATGGCCCCGGTGACGACCGGGTGGCAGTGGCCGAGGCCGGTCACCGCGATGCCGGTCGTGAAGTCGAGGTACTCGCGTCCGTCGCTGTCCCACACGCGCGTGCCCTCGCCCCGCACCAGCACCAGCGGCGTGCGTCCGTAGTTCGGAGTGTGATACTGCGCCGACCACTCCATCAGCGTCTTGGTATCCATCGCCGGCTCCTAAAGAATGATCTCCGTCCCCACCCCTTCGCGCGTGAAGAGCTCGAGCAGGATCGCGTGGGCCACCCGGCCGTCGATGATGTGGGCCTTGGCGGTGCCGCCCTCCAGCGCCCGCAGCGCCGACTCGACCTTGGGCAGCATGCCGCCGTCGATGACGCCGGTCTGCATCAGGCGCACGGCCTCCTTGCGCGACAGCGTGCTGATCAACCGGCCGTCCGTGTCCTTGATGCCCTGGACGTCGGTGAGGTGGATCAGCTTCTCGGCTCCGAGCGCGGCGGCCACCTCGCCGGCCACCAGATCGGCGTTGATGTTGTAGGTCTCGCCGCGCTCACCGACGCCGACGGGGGCGATGACCGGCACGAAGGCGCGCTCCTCCAGCAGCCGGATCGGCTCCACGTTGACCGTCTCGACCTCGCCGACCAGCCCGATGTCGACCTCCTCGCCGGCGGCGGTGCGGTGCAACCGCTTGCGCGCCCGCAGGAGGTCGCCGTCCTTGCCGGACAGCCCGACCGCCCGCCCGCCGTGGTGGTTGATGAGGCCGACGATCTCCTTGTTGATCTTCCCCACCAGCACCATCTCGACGATCTCCACCGTCTCGGCGTCGGTCACCCGCATGCCGCCCACGAAGGTCGGCTCCTTGCCGAGCTTCTTCATCAGGGCCCCGATCTGGGGGCCGCCGCCGTGGACGATCACCGGGTTGATCCCGACCAGGTGCAGGAGTACGACGTCGAGGGCGAACCATGCCTTGAGGTCGTCGGACTCCATCGCGGAGCCGCCGTACTTGATGACGACCGACTTGCCCCGGAACTCCCGGATGTACGGCAGGGCCTCCAGGAGCACCTCGACGGGCCGCGACGTCTCGGGCGGCGGGCTCACAGGATGTATCTCGACAGGTCCTGGTCGCGCGTCACGTCGGCCAGGCGCAGCCGCACGTACTCGGCGTCAATGGTCAGCTCCTTGCCCGGCATGTCCGGAGCATCGAACGAGATCTCCTCCAGCAACCGCTCCATGACCGTGTACAGCCGACGGGCCCCGATGTTCTCGGTGCTCGCGTTCACCTGCATGGCGATCCCGGCGATCGCCTCCACCGCCTCCGCCAGGAAGTGCAGCGTCACCCGCTCGGTCCGGAGCAGCTCCACGTACTGGCGGATGAGGGCGTTCTCGGGCTCGGTCAGGATGCGGACGAAATCCTCCTTCGTCAAGGGCTCCAGCTCGACCCGGATCGGGAAGCGGCCCTGCAGCTCCGGGATCAGGTCCGAGGGCTTGGCCACGTGGAAGGCGCCGGCCGCGATGAACAGGACGTGGTCGGTGCGGACGATCCCGTACTTGGTCGTCACCGCCGAGCCCTCCACGATGGGCAGCAGGTCACGCTGCACGCCCTCCCGCGACACGTCGGGGCCGCCGTGGCCGCCCCCCTGCCGTCCGGCGATCTTGTCGAGCTCGTCGAGGAACACGATGCCCGAGTCCTCGACGCGCCGGATGGCCCGGGCCACGACCTCCTCCATGTCGACCAGCTTCTGCGCCTCCTCCTGCGCCAGCAGCCGGCGGGCTTCGGCGACGCGCACCCGGCGGCGCTTGGTGCGGCTGGGCAGGATGTTCGAGAGCATGTCCTTGAGCTGGATGCCCATCTCCTCCATGCCCTGGCCCGAGAGGACCTCGATCATCGGCGTGGCCGCCTGCTGCGTTTCCAGCTCGACGATGCGCTCGTCGAGCTTGCCGGCCCGCAGCTGCGCGCGGAGCTTCTCCAGCGTGCCCTCCCGCGAGGCTTCGGGCGACACCTGCTCCAGCGAGCTGCTGCTGAACGGCTCGGCGCCCCGCCGCGGTAGCAGCAGATCCAGCAAGCGGTCCTCGGCCTGCCGCTCCGCCTTGTCCTGGACCTCGGCCATGAGCTCGCTCTTCACCATCGTGACGCCGAGCTCGGTGAGGTCGCGCACCATCGACTCGACGTCGCGGCCCACGTAGCCGACCTCGGTGTACTTCGAGGCCTCCACCTTGAGGAACGGCGCCTGGGCCAGCCGGGCCAGCCGCCGGGCCACCTCGGTCTTTCCCACGCCGGTGGGGCCGATCATGATGATGTTCTTGGGCGCGACCTCGTCGCGCAGCGCCGCCGGCAGCATCTGGCGCCGCCAGCGATTGCGCAGCGCGATGGCCACGGCGCGCTTGGCCCGGCGCTGGCCCACGATGTAGCGGTCCAGCTCCGCCACGATCTGCGCGGGCGTCAGTCCGGTCGGCCCTGGCTCGCTTGTATGTTGGGCACTCATCGCGGACTCTTCATACAGACCCGAAGAGACGGGATCCGGGAGAGGGTCGCCGTAGGCTGCGGGAGGCTACGTCCTCGGCTGTGAGAGAGGCGCCCTCGCCCGGTGC